>Ga0187870_1000026_pt1 | contig 200197 bp, 197 predicted proteins | sample June2016WEW_13_1_3_FD_132974 | JGI IMG/M metagenome (GOLD analysis project Ga0187870, IMG submission 132974) | Peatland microbial communities from SPRUCE experiment site at the Marcell Experimental Forest, Minnesota, USA - June2016WEW_13_150 | ecosystem: Environmental > Terrestrial > Soil >...
CCTCCATCTCCAAGGTTATCTCCACATTTTCGTAACACACGCTCAGTATAAAGGCTTAAGTGGGGGAATTCACCGCCCGGGGCAAGCCCCGGGGTTCTCTTCCCCCACACCCTTGAAATAGAAAAGCACCCATTGATTCAAGTCAAAATGGTCTGAGGATGACGGCAAGCTTATATTTGCTGATTGAGATGAAAAATGAAGGAGGATGTGAAATGGAGAAAACTCTTGAAAACTTGAAGAGCGCTTTCGCGGGCGAGTCGCAGGCGAATCGTCGCTACGTGGCTTTTGCCCAGAAGGCCGAAGAGGAAGGTTTTTCACAGGTTGCAAAGTTGTTCAGGGCAGCCGCAGAGGCAGAGACTGTTCACGCGTTGAATCACGTCAAGACGATGGGAGAAGTGAAAGCCACGGCTGAAAACTTGGATGCAGCGATAACCGGAGAGACGTTCGAATACAAGAAGATGTACCCGGAATACGTGAAAACTGCCAAGAAAGAAGAAAACACGCAGGCAACTTGGAGCTTCAACGTGGCTAATCAGGTTGAGCAGGTGCACGCGAACCTGTTTACAAAGGCTGCTAAGGCCTTGAAAACGGGTAAGGAGCTGCCTAAGGTTGACTATTACGTTTGCAGCGTGTGTGGAAATACTGTTGAAAACGAAGCGCCCGAAAAATGCCCAATCTGCGGGAACCCGAAATCAAAATTCTTCAAGGTGGCTTAGGCGCGGACGGGGCCAACCTTTTCTTGCTTGTCTGCCATTAGTAGCCTGCGAAATTCTCTTTCTTAACGTTCTCGCCGGGAACGTCTAGAGTTTTGAGGAGGTTTCCCATGGCCTGCACCATGGCAGGGGGACCGCAAACGTAGAACACGGTTTCACGATACTCTGGAATCTCTTTTTTGACCATTTCGGCATTGACGTTGCCCTTGTAGCCGTTCCAGTTTGCCTTCGGCTCGGCCAAGGTGAACGCTACTTTGAGATTGTTGTTCTGTCGCCGCATTTGCTCAAGGTCTTGTCTGAAAACGACATCTGCCTCAGTTCGGTTTCCGTAGAGAAGGGTGACTTTCGTGTTCAGTTTCATGTCTGTGCAATACTTGCATATGCTTCTGAGCGGAGTGATGCCGACTCCTCCTGAGAGCAGACCGATTCTCTCCGACTCTCCTTCAAAAGTGAAGTTGCCGAAAGGAGCGTCGATTGTTACTGGATCACCCACTTTCAACGCGTCCAGCCTGTCTGAGAAGGGATGTCCAGTGAGCTTCTTTGTAAACTCGATGTAGTCCTTCTCGGTCGGGCTGCTGGAGATGCTGAAAGGCTTGCGTGCTTCTTGCTCTCCGATTTTAAGGGTGACAAACATGTACTGTCCTGCTTTGAAGTTCAATGAACTCACCCTTGCAAAGCGAAAACTCTTCACGTTGTAAGTGCGTGGGATAATGTCCGCGACCCTCGTTTCAAACTTCATGGTAGCCACCGTGCTTCTAGCAAGACTGGTAAACGCCTGAATGGTCTATCTGAAGATCCTTTAAATGGATTTCCACCTGCCGAAATAACAAGCGGATGAGTGTTTCACGCGCGGGCGAGTTAAATAATTGGTTTAAAATGGTCATGATTCTTCTTTTGCCTTTTAACGCTCAATTTGAACTTGTTTGACAAGCAAATCTTGCCGGGCCGAGGGATAGTAAGTCATTAGGGCTCCGGCAGATCTTGTGGAGAGTGGGAGTTTTCCCATAACATGTCGAGGCTGCACCTAGCCCGCTTGGAACGCCAAGGCATCTTCGCGAAAGCTAACAGTCCATGCGTCCCGAAACTGCCCAAAAAACCCAAAAAGGAATAAACACCATTTTTAACCATATTAGGGACAAGCCAGCGCCCTATATTCTATTTTGCAGAAGCTTAAGAATTATCTTTTCGGGAATAATATCTGCCCTAGAATTTTCGATATAAAAAAAGGATTATTAGTTTTATCTGACGAAGTCATCGAATGTCCAGAAGTGATTTTCTTCTTGAATTATGATGTCTTCGAACATGCGTCTTGTTGTTGTGTCGGCGCGTTTGAATGCTTCAGCGATGATTTCTCGGTACAGCGATATTGCGCTACTTTCCAATGCATGATCCAATGTCAGGAAATCCATAGCTGTGTTGCCGACAACTGGAAGTGGATCTGGATTGATTGTTGCTTCGCCGTCAAGCAAATAGATCCTTTCGCTGATTTTTTCTAAGTGATCCATTTCTTGTATGAAGATTTCTTTCAGTATCTTGCTTACTACGTTGGCTTTGTTGGTTTCAGTTATGGTTTCTAGCGGTGTGTTCTTCATTCGAAGGGCAAGAAAAGCCGCTTTTTCATGTTGATTTGTGTATTGGATTATTCCGGTGATTTCCGCTGCAACAGCCTTGTTTAAGAGGGCAAAGTAATCGTCTGTGTATATTTTTCGCCATTTAGGCAGAGGCACTTTGCTTGGCTCTTCTTTCTCGTCCAAGAACTTGGTGTATTCTTGGAATTTGAATAAGTGTCCTTCTTCTTCACCATAGATTTTCTCGAAGAGTTCACGTGTTTCCCAATCGCCCATTTTCCCAGAAGTCTCGATGATTTGGCGGTAAAGCGTTAACGCTTCTTCTTCAGCTTTCACGCCTAGTTTGGCAAACTCGCTTATGCTGTCGCCAATGTTAGGTTTGCCGGCTTTAGTGGTTGCTTGCCCTCCAAGATAGTAAATGCGCTCCATTATGCTAGCGGCATGTTTCATTTCTTGGATGGCAATCTCTCTTAGAAATTTTCCAACGGCGTCATAGGTGGTTTTGTCCAGAAGGATGTTTTCAGGGATTGTTCTGCGCACGAGCTTTTCCATTTTTGCATGTTGAAGTATATACTGGACTGAAACACCAATTTCACGTTCAACCGCTCTGTTTAGCAAGTCTGTATATCCTCGTGTTGTTTTAACAGCCATAAGTAATCCCAACTTCTACTCCCAGAAAGGAACAATCACTTAGATATAAGATTTTTTATGGAAACAAATTCAGGGAAAAACATACAATCACAAAGAGAAAGGCAAACGCTACCAACGCTTATGCATTAATCTTAGCTACAAGTACCTCATTTGCAGGGCTTTTTCCCAAACCTCGAGTAGCACACAAAAATTACTGAAAGAACAGACAACATAAAAACTACCCCTTCAAAGACAGCGCGCGCTGGTTTGCCGTCTCCAAGCGAAGCCAAAAAGCGTCCATCAAAGAAGCCCATTACAGGCTCAGACAAGCAAAAACGGACTTACAACCATTCGTAACCATTTATTTAATTTCCCCGCGCACGCTTCATGCCTTGTTACCACACAACATTACCACGATTGTTACCAACAAACACAGGGGGTCCCCTGAAAGGCAACGCTTTTCTCCCGAACTGCACGTTTCCTTGCTATCGTCAGTATTTCTACAAGTTGCTGTTCTTTGGTGCAGTATCATCTCTAACACTGCTGGATGCATGTGAGAGACTGCCCGCACGTTGGGCACATAAGGAGGCATTGCAGATGCTGCCCCGTCGGATGGATAAACGGGTAGAGCACACGGATCGACCGAACCACAGCCCAACAACAAAACATTACAAAACAGCATTACATCTGACATTACAAACAAAAAAAGCTGGAATCCACGTTTGGCTAAACAGTAACCAAGCTGTAAGCTCACAGACTAATCGTAGCCAGCGGCACCGAATCACGCCTTTCCCATACGAATCAGGCCTTTTCGGTACGATTCACGCCTGAACGCGCCAAATCCAGCCGTGGACAAACCATGACCCAAGGCGTGCCACTGAAAAGAAGCCTAAAACACCCTTTCCAAAAAAAGAAGAAAACCCAACAGTTTCTCTCACGTCGTTCAGGAAGCGAAAGCGCGCGCTTTCACTGCACATATCTAAGATATTCTTTTCCCCTCAAGACGGCCTAGACGTTGTTGCCGGACGTGACCGTTCATTCGCACAGCCAATTCCCCCGAAAGAGGATGTTGTGAACGCTGGTGCCTTCAGGAAAAGAGACTCTCACGACTCCTGCAGGCCAATTAGCTCTATCATCTTGTCTGGATCAGTGGTTGGCGGATTGCACACACGGTTACAGCAGACGTACGCTGTGGCCTTTCCTTCCTTGCTTGTCAAGCCTTGAGTGAACGCGTCCAAACATCGTGTTCCTTGTCGTTGGCCAAGTTTTGAGCGGAGAAGCACCACTTTTCTGGGCGCAAATCTGCTTCTGAGAGCCTCTATCAGCCTCTTGGTGTCGGCCTTCCTCGGGTCGCCGACTAGGATAACTTCGCAGGAGGGGCCGATGGCGAAGTCGAGTGCGCTCATCAGTTGAGTGCAGGCGGAAGGGGCCCTTGAAACAGCACTGGCGAATGAACGCATCAGTTGTGCCGCCTTCTGTTCGTACTGGGTCTCGCCTGTCATGTGGGCAAGGCGAATGAGGTTCAGACATGCCACTGAGTTGCCTGAGGGCAGAGCGCCGTCGTATATTTCCCTGCCTCTCACAAGAGTGACGTCGGCATCATCTGGCGTGAGATAGAAGCCACCTCGCTGTTCATCCCAGAAGTGTTTCATCAACATTTCGGTTAACTCGACTGCGCGCTGCAGGTATTCAGCGTCAAGGACGGTTTCGTAGAGTTCCACGAGTCCCCAGACAAAGAATGCATAATCGGCCAAGAAACCATTCACCTTGGCTTCTCCATCACGGTAGCGATGGTAGAGACGTTTTTCGGAGTCGCGCATATTATTAAGAATGAAGTCTGCGGCTCTTTTCGCTGCGTTTGCGTATTCCGGCTCATCGAAGGCTTGAGCTGCTTTCGACAACGCTGCGATCATCAGCCCGTTCCAGTCCACCAGGATTTTGTCGTCCCTGCCTGGGCGAACACGTTTTTGCCTGAAGTCAAAGAGTGTCTTTCGGACTTGGTCTAGGCGCTTCTGAACATCCTGTGGAGAATTGTGCATGTCGATGGCAATCTGGGTGGGCGATTTCTCCAGGTGGAGTGTGTTGTTTCCAGTTCTTTTCCCAGTCATTGCATCTTCGAAGTTGCCGTCCTTCTCAACGTCAAAAATCTTTATCGCGAACTCGGCTTCCTCTGCGGGTAATAGCTGCCTGATTTCTTCTTCAATCCACAGGTAGAACTTTCCTTCCTCTCCCTCGCTGTCGGCGTCTTCCGCTGAGTAGAACCCGCCTGCCGGGTCGGTCATGTCTCTTAGGACGTAGGTGATTGTTTCTCGGGCGGCCTGCTTGAACTCTTCATCTCCGGTGGCTTGATACGCTTCTGCATAGGCCATGGTGAGCATTGCTTGGTCGTAGAGCATCTTTTCAAAGTGGGGCAACAGCCATTTTGCATCGGTGGAGTACCTGTGAAAGCCGAAACCCAACTGGTCGTATATTCCGCCTAGCCTCATTGCTTTCAGGGTTTTGTCTACCATTTCGAGAGCTCCTCTGTCAGAGGTTCTTTTCCAGTAACGAAGAAGGAAGGTGAGGTTGTGGGGAGAGGGGAATTTCGGCGCGTTCCCGAAACCGCCGTTGCTCGGGTCGAAGCTTCGCGAAAGCTGGAAGTACGCCTCGTCCATCGTTGAGGCTCCAAGCTCTTCGGCAGCCGATGTTTCATGCGATCCCTTCTCGGTTTCCTCAAGGAATCTGGTGACCTTCACGGCCTGCTCAAGCAGCTCGTTCCTGCGTGATGTCCACAGTTCTTTAACTTTCGGGATGAGTTCTTTCATGCCGACTTGGCCGAACCTGCTTTCCCTGGGCATATAGGTTGCTGCGAAGAACGGTTTCTTGTCAGGTGTCATGATTATGTGAAGAGGCCATCCTCCGCTGCCGGTCAGTTGCTGACAGACTTTCATATAGACGCTGTCCAAGTCTGGCCTCTCTTCACGGTCAACCTTGATGCAGACGAAGGCGTCGTTCAGCAGCTCTGCCACTTCAGCGTCTTCGAACGATTCTTTCTCCATAACGTGGCACCAGTGGCAGGTTGAGTAGCCTATGGAAAGGAAGATGGGCTTGTCCTCGTCCTCGGCTTTTTTGAAGGCTTCGGGGCTCCACGGGTACCAGTTCACGGGGTTGTGAGCGTGTTGCAGCAGGTAAGGACTCTTCTCGAATATCAGTCTGTTAGGCTTCCTTTTTGACTCAGGCTGCATTCTTCAATCAACAATCGCTACTATTTCCTGGCGCAGGTTAAAACTAGTTTCGTTGATGAGCTAATCAAGGCGAGGCTGAGCGCGCGCTGTCCAGCTTCTGATCCCAAGACGTTGAGGTCCGCGCGCGCTAATTCTTTGATGATTCTTGCATTCGTGACCATGGCCAAATCGGTGGTCAACGATCGTTGACCTGACGGTCAAGAAGGTAGGAATTAACTGCAACCCACTGCTCAGATGTCTTGTAGAGAGCGCAACGACCGGTGCTCAACTGTTTTGACGGGCAGGATTGTGTATGAACAGAATGATGCAGGCCTTCAGGATTGCCAGCAGCCTGGTAAGATACAAAATTGGGTTGCCGAGGCCTTTTTTCGTGAGTTATCAGATAACTCTTCGATGTAACCGGAGATGCGTGTTCTGCAACGCGTGGAAACTAGAGACTTACAGAGAGTTGGATACGAGACAAGCCAAGAAAGTCGTCGGTGAACTTGGAGACTTCGGCGTGAGAGCCCTGGGCATCACGGGCGGCGAACCATTAATCAGGAGAGATTTGGAAGAAATAGCTGCGTACGCTAAGCGCAGAGGGCTTATTGTTGGAGTCAACACGAACGGCACGTTGCTAACTCCAAAAAGGGCGAAATCCGTATCAAGCGTGTTTGACACCGTTTTTGTTTCTCTTGACGGGTTTGAGAGAACGCACGATGAGATTCGTGGAGAAAAAGGAACATTCAGACAAGCATTGGCCGGACTGAAGAACCTAGTTGCGGTGAAGCATGATTGCACCGTCGGCGTGAACTTTGTCTTGAACAACATGAACTACAGGGAATTCATTCCATTCTGCAACTGGATCAGGAACCTGGGTGTGCTCGTCACGTTTTTCCCCGTCGCAGGAGAGGACAACTTCATCAAAGACTACTCTATCCCCAAGAGCGAGGTTGACGCCTTTGTGTGTGATGTCTTAAAAGAAAAGACGACTAACCCCTTTCTCGGGCCTTCAGAAAGAGTCATCGAACTGCTCCCAAAGTTCGTGAAGGGGGAAATGCCGCACATCTGCGATGCAGGGCGACTGTACTTGGGTGTGTCTCCCACCGGAGAACTCCGCATCTGCCCAATTGGACCAAACTCTCCAGACTGGCAAGTCGGTTCACTCGTGACCTCTTCCATGAAGGAGCTGGTGAGCACGAGTCGTTTCCGTCAAGTTCTGGAAGCCCGGAAGCATTGCATGCCCTGCCTAGCAGGATGTACCACACCATATTCACTGTTGTTCAGAGGCTCAGCCAAGGATCTGACCAAAGAAGCATTAGACTATTACAAAGCCTTCCGCAACACCTAGCGCGCATGCTTGTTCCTAAATTGGTGTAAAATGGTTTTTGTTCTTCTTTTGCCTATCTGCGTTTGATTTGGACTGCTTGATAGTAGGTCTTGGCTGTGTTGAGACGGACAGTGCAAGAAGGTCAAAAACAGATGTGCGCCTCAAAACTGCCTCCAAACCCCAAAAAAGGAATAAATACCCTTTTTAACCATTTCAGGAACACGCATGAGCGCTAAAGCCCACTCTGAACCCTTAGGCTTTTACTACTCTTCATTGCAGAATGTAGGGTCATGATGGAGCGCTCGCTTCTGAGAAATTGGCAAACTATATAATGATATTCCGCGCCTTTTTGCCTTCGTTAGAAAGGCGCACTGTTTTGACTGCCCCGAGGTACAAAGTCACATGGAAGACGCTCTTGCTGCCAATAATTGGCCTAGCTGCATTCTTCATTTACATATACGTGTTCAACGTTGACATTCAGCAAATTATCGCAGAAATCGGTCGAATTAATCTACTATACTACTTTATTGCGGCGATCGTCTCAGTCCTTGACGTGTTCTTCTTCGCCCTTGCATGGCATTCGTTGCTCAGGTTTCTCCGTGTGAAGTTCTCGGTTCTGAAATCTTTCGCACTCGTGTGGGTAAGCATATTCATCGACACCTTGATCCCCGCAGAGTCAATCAGCGGAGAACTTGCCAGGATCTACTACTCGAACAAAGAACAGGAGGGTACGGCTGGCAAGGCAACCGCATCAGTGGTCGCACAGAGGCTGATCGGGATGGGGATAATCCTCGCGACTTTGCTGGGCGGAGCGATCGTGCTTCTGCTGCAGAGTCTGCTTTTTGGGATGATCCTCGGTTTGATACTTTTCCTGATGACAATCATCTGCGTCCTTTTTGTTCTGATACTTTTTCTCAGTTTCAGGGAAAAATGGACTTTCCGTATGCTAGACAGCTTGATCAGGTTTGCAGAGTGGATCAGTAGGGGACGATGGAAACTAACGAAGTTACGAGAGGAAGTCGTTGAAATTCACAAGGCCTTCCACATAGCGATCAAGGAATATACTCATGCTCCGAAAACCCTTGCGATCGCCACATCCTACTCTGTAATGTCATGGCTTCTGTCGGTTTTAATCTTCTATTTCACGTTCTTGGCTATTGGGTATACTCAGATAAGTTGGGTTACCATCGTCGTCACCACCTCAATCTTTGTATCCATCAAATCCATTCCGATAGGTGTTCCCTTCGAGGTTGGTCTTCCCGAGATAACCCTAACAACGTTGCTTGTGATTTTCGGCGTACCTGGAATTGTCAGTGCAACCGTCACGATTTTGACACGCCTGTTGACGCTCTGGCTCAGGTTCTTCATTGGTTTCGGAGCTCAACAGTGGCTCGGTCTCAGAGGCATAATCACACGTGAAGGGAAGGAGACAAGCTTCAACTAGGAATGAGCCGAAGCGCCCGATGAACAGATACCAATACTCATTCTGTGGAAGATTCGCGGTTCCGGCTGAAGTAATCTCAAGTCTGCGCGCGCTGTTGTATTCTTTTTTCTAACTTATGGGGTCCCAATTGGTGAAAGGTTTTTTAATAGTCTTTGGTGTAATATTATCAGTAGCAAGTATTGTTTCGTGGAGATTAGTGTATGCCTTCGTTGAAAAAGAAGAGTGCTCAAAAGAAGAAAAAACATTCGGATAAAGTTGGGAAATAACGCGAATTTCACATTCTGTTTCCATGCTGGTCTTTGTCGTTTATCTGCTACCTCGTTAACGAGGTTAATCTGTACAGAAAACGGAAGATAATCACCGCATGCTTGGAAAAGATGCCGATGATGCCGCTGGTTGGAATTGAATCCTCTCGTAAGTGGAGGTGTCTCCCGCAAAATCCCCTTTTTTTACAGCTTTCAAAATGTAATGTATTGAACAAGTGCAGTGAAGATATCTTCGGCAAGTTCTTCTTACTCATCGCATAAGTCTGAGCACTTTGCAGATTCAAGAACTGATTGCGCGCGCTAGACGCCTAGGCGTTTGGTCTTGTTTGATGCCGCATTTTTGATTTCGCCATAACGAAAACAGTCAATCAGGTGGTCGTTAACCAGACCGACAGCTTGCATGAAGGCGTAGCATATGGTCGGTCCCACGAATTTGAATCCCCTCTTTTTCATTTCTTTGCTCATGGTTTTTGATTCTTCAGTTTCTGCGGGCATGTTTGAGAAGTCTGTGAAGGCATTGTTGAGTGTTTTTCCTTGAACGAACTTCCAGACAAATGCGTCGAAAGAACCGAATTCTTTCTGAACCTCTTTAAGTCGAATGGCATTATCAATTGTGGCTAAAATCTTGGCTCTATTTCGGATCACATTGGGATTGGCCATGAGACGTTTCACGTCTTCATCATTGTACCTAGCTATCTTCTCAGGGTTGAAATTGTCGAAAGCCTTTCTCAGGGCTTCTCTTCTTTTGAGTATCAGCTCCCACGTTAGACCCGCTTGGAAGCCTTCTAACGTAAGAAACTCAAACAGTGTCCGGTCATCATGAACAGGAACACCCCATTCCTCATCATGATACTTGATGTAGAGAGGGTTGTCGGTATTCCAGCATCTCTTCAACTTACTTTTCATATTCTATGATTGCCAAGCTACAGATTTAAGTCTCTCTCAGAGAGACTCTCGCTGCACGCGCGATGGAGTGCTTTTTCGTTGGTCTTCCATGCTTCTGCTCTTGACCTTGGTCTTTTTGTTTCTTGTTTTTCGATTTGCTTTTCCAGTTCTGCTTGGTTGATGCATTTTGGTCTTCTTCTTTTTTCTAGAGTGACTATGCTCACGCAAGTGATCATGCTTACGCGAGGGTTTTGTTGTTGTCTTCCTTTTGTGTTCGACTTCAGGCTTGTTTTGGTCAGGTGTTTTAGGGGTTTTTTCTGGAGCCTTGTCTGCTTGGATCACATCTATCAACACTCTTGCTAATTTTATCAGTGAGGCATCGCGTGTTTTTTCTTCACTTGTGGCGTCCCCTTTTTCGAGTTCTTCAGAAAACTCTTTGAGAGCCTCGATTGCGGCTTCTCCACGCAAAATCGGAGCTTTGGCCGGCACGTTGAGAACTTTTTCAGGTGGAGCCCGAACAGGAATGTGAGAAACAACTTGAACTGGCGTCTGGCCAGAGATTTGACTTTGGTTTTGAATAGGGATCTCAATAGGGGCTTTAGTTTGAACTGGTGCCTGACTTGGGATCTTAATAGGGTTTAGTGTTGGATCTTCAGTTTTGGTTCGGGAGATGGAAGTTGAACTCTGCGCGCGCGGAGTTCGAGGAATTTTCCGCAGGACATGGGGAGTGCGGCGGTTTTTTGTTACTAGTAAATAGTAGAAAATGAACATGGCCGCTGTCAAAAGGGTGAGCGAAAAGAGCGTAAGCGTCTGAAAGTCCACCATAAACGATGCTTGTGACCCCTTTGAATGAATACATTATGAAGCGGCATTCAATACGCAGAATCAGATTTTGTGAACACTATTGAATCAACAGAGACCCAACACGTGAACGCGTGCTTGGAACGTTGAAATGATGACTAAGGCGCGCGCTCTTGCTCATCGCATAAGACTGAGCACTTTGCAGATTCAAGAACTGATTTCTCTATCTTCCGTTGACTGCTTTTGACAGTAAGATCTGAATAGATTGTATCTCTGCAGGCGTGGCCAACCAGTCTTTGCATAAATTAGTTTTTCTGGATTATTCCTCAGCCAGTTCATCATGTGGAAGAAGCTCTTCGCCTTTTTCTCATCTCTCTCTTTCACTGGCTCGTAACCCAAGTTTCTAATTTCGTCCAGGTATGCTATTTCCGTAAGCCTCTGCGGTTCGCCCGTGACTGTGATTCTCTCAATTTGATTGTCGCCATACATCTCTCTTAAACCATTTACCGCTTCGTCGAAGATGTAGCCTCTGCAGATTTGAATTCGTTCGTCTTTTTTGAGTCCGAGTTTGCCCAATAGTTGAAACACGACTGTCGAAGCCTCCTTCAGATACTCTTTTGATCGGAATCGCGGATACCTGAAATACTTGACATCCAAGACATCATATCTAAATTCTTGAGTCTCGCAGCGAAAGGCACCTATGACCACGCCAAAAAGCAGGTCACCTATGCCAGCATCATCAACAATTATTGTCAGTTAACGTCATCCCCTCTTGTTATAGATGAATGAACCATACGCGCATTCATAAAAACGCCTCATATGTGTCTTATATTGTTTATTTCTCGGATTTCTTATCACTCATGCATATGATGCCTATTCTCCGAAAAAGAGTGGATTGTCCATATCATGATGATGTGGTGAGGTCGGCTAGGTTCAAACTCTCTTTTGAAATACTCACTTGTCGCTTCGCCATGAAGAGGCCAGTTCTTTGAAGTCTATTTTGGAGTCAAGACCTAGAAATTTCATAAAGCACGCCAGCGCGCGTGCTGTTTACTGCCTTCGGATGCCCTGAGTGGGACTGGAAGGAATTGTTAGAGGTTAGTCTTTAGCCTTCTCTCTGACAAGCAAGTTCACATTTTTGCGCGCGTGCTTTCTTCTGACAGATACCAGATGCCTGTCTATCTTTCACCTAGATACAACCCAATTTCGTCCTTGCCTATATGCCTCTAACAGTCCTTTAGCGCGCGCTAGTTGTGTGCAGAGCAGATTTGAACCCAGGTCCAATGGAAACCCCCTCTCCGAAAAGCCCACTATTTTCTAGATCAATCTTCTCAAAACCCTTAAATCACTGATGTTTTTTCCTATTTTCGTTGGGGAGAAAGCAGAAGGGACAGTATTTGGGACCAATCAGAGGGTTAGTCAGACTAAACTCTAGAAGACGACTTTTTATACATCTGATTGCTCCTGCTTCAATGTTAGTGCTCCTATTTTGCGCTCAAATCGCTTTGGTTAATGCCAACGGCGCTCAAAAATACTATCTAAGAATAGTCTCACCCTACGGCACCACGGTAGGTCAAGGCTGGTACACTGCTAACACTTATGCAAACGCGTCGTTAACTGCAGGCATTGTCGATCAAGGAAACGGCACACGCCGAGTTTTCACTAATTGGAGCTACAATGCTTCAGGAACGAACTACGCAAAAAGCCAACCTATTCTCATGAATTGCAACAAAACCGCAGTCGCCAAATGGAAAACACAGTACCGAACAACCTTTAACCAATCAGGCCTAGACGCGACAGCATCAAGCATGATTGTGAACGTCAACAGCACCGGCAAATCATACTCTCAAATTCCCTATTCGTTGTGGGTTGATTACGGCGCCAAAATAGTCTATTCATACAGCAATGTAAGTAGTTCCACCACCGGAAAAAGGTTCATCATCGTCAACGTAACAGGTCCCGCATCACCCAAGACCGTAAGTGCTCCCATCTGCGTGACAGGAAATTACAAGACGCAGTTTCTGCTAACGGTTACTACCAACCCCTCGTTTTTGAGTCCTCAACCCACCAGAAACGTATCAGGCGAACCGCAGACTACAAACAGTTGGTGGTACGACTCTAACACAACTGTTCTCTTGACTGCACAACAAGTCGACAATTATACGTTCAGCCACTGGGATATTGACGGCACGTCACAAGGCGATGCCGTCAACCCCATTTCTGTCCTCATGATTGTTGCCCACAATGCCACTGCTAACTACCAGGTTATTTCACCCCCTCCGCCTCCTCCACCGCCACCTCCTCCAAGAGCCGTGGGAGGATTCTCTTACTCATTGGCCAGAAAAGGCTCAGCCTCTCCTCTGGAAGTCGGTACACCACTACTCATGCTGCTTGGAATCGTCCTGTTAGTGACTCGACGCAAATCAAAACGGCCTCGCGCGCACTAGAAGAATAACGCGCGCTACAATCCCAACTTGATTACGATTTGTGTGCGTGCCCTCCTTTCTCTGGGAACTGGAAAAGTTGACAGCGCGCGCTGGGGTGACTACGGTTTTGATTTTTGTAGTCACCTTTTGAGGAGTCTCTTCAGGGATTTGTACTCTTTGAGGATTAGCTCTATCGTCGGCCTGGTGTTTCTGTTTCTTTCGTATTCCTGCAGGGCGTTGTAGTATTCTCTTCTGTTTCTCAGTTCTATGTTCACTGGAGGCAGATTGTGTTTTAGCAGGATATTGTTTAGGATTAGTCTGCCAACCCTGCCGTTGCCGTCTTGAAATGGGTGAATATTTTCGAGTTGATTATGAACAACGGTGGCTAAGATGAGGGGAGGATATTCTTTTTTGTTTTTGTTATACCAGTTTATCAGTTCTTTTAGTAATTTCACGACTTCTGTGGCGGGGGCACCTCTATGTATTACGTTGCCAGATGAATCAACTACTGCAGCTTCCATTCCTGGGCTTCTGAAATGGCCTGCAAATGCTTTTGAATTTTTAAAAACTATTTCATGAAGTTTTTCGATCAAGCCTAAAGATATGTGAATCTTAGTTTTTCTTATGTAAGCTATTGCTTCGGAGACGCCGTAGGTTTCTGAAACCTCATCTTTGGTTCTGTGCTTAGGCCATTTTTTGTTTTCAAGTATGCCCACGACTTCGGAAGCGGTTACGGTCGAACCTTCAATGGCGTTTGTGTCGTAGGCAAATGCCTCGCCGAACTTTGACCAGTCTTTTTCGTCTAAATGAATGACCCTCAGTTCTGCGCGTGTCTCTAGATTTTCAAGTTCTTCCAGCTCGCTGGAGGATAGTGCAGTGTAAAACGGATCGTTTATGACACCGTATTTTTTTACTTTTTCCTTCAGAACTTCTTCTGCATGTTTCCTTTTGGTTTCTAATTCTTTTTTGGATAAGTCAACTCCAAGATAGAGCCTTAACTTTCTTACTCTGTTTCCCTTTCTCATCGAATGAGCAAGGTAGTACTTTTTCTTTTTGCCAGAAGTCCTGATTTCCAGGTGCACAAAAGAAATTAGGTGACTACGACATATAAACAATTCCGATGCGGGTGACTACGGCATAGCGCGCGCTCGCGGGTTGCAATGGCATTTATGATTTGAGCGATTTACCCAGCGATACGAGCCCACATCTGCCTCTGCTTAAGCGTAACGGCCACGGCCTTGCCATCCTCCGTCTGCCACTTCACCCTTCCCCTGGCATAATCGTTTGCGACGTCAAAAAGCTGCTCCAAACCGCGTATCGTCTTAAGCCGCAGCCTGTCAGTGCCAACACTCTCAGCCCTTCGCAACTGCAAAAAACGACGGGCTACCACAATTTTGCGAGCCGTCCTACCCCCAAAATTGACCCGTCCCCCCGTTTTTCACCGTTGAAAACTTCCCCGGCCTCGACTGTCAACCAAGACCTCACCCTTCTGCACGTCAGGAACCAAACTTACCTCAACCGGCTCCTCAAGCAGACCGAGGACTGCGACTCGAGAAAGCAGGCTCACCGTCTCGCACCTTTTCATGTCATGATACGCGCGCGCTAATGCTTAACGCGAGAGATGTTTGCCAGTTTTGGCAAGATTCGCAGACTAAGCGTCTTTGTTCTCGGTGATTTGTTAGTTGAAGACTGCTTTTTAGAAATCAAATTGTCAGGGATGGCGTGCCTTCGGCGGCACGATAGCTTAAGGGGGTACCGGAAACAGTATGAAAAAACTGATCTAAAGAAATGGCCTGTTAAAAAATAGTTGAGTTAGAGATATTTCGGGCTGTTTGTGAGCCAGAGGGTTTGAAAGAGGGACTGCAAAACGAAAATTAGCTGGCGTAGCGCACATGCGTGTTCCTAAAATGGTCAGAAATGGTCATAATTCCATTTTGCACGTTTCTGCCGCGTTCGAGGAAAACAAGTACCTATGAAGATCAAGGACAGATATGGAGCCCAAAACCCTGCCTAAACCATGAAACCCGAATAGAAACCATTTTTATGCCAATTTCGGAACAAGCATGCGCGCTATGGGACCCAAGTGGTGCCATTATAGCATAAGTCAGAATAGCGCGCGCTGTTTATGATGAGAGATTCCACTAAACAGGTTTAAACGTTGACTCTTTCTGTTTAGCCATTAGTTCTTTAGGAATGTCGATAGCCCTGACAACATTTTGAGCGTTTATCACATAGATAGGCGATCCATCAGGACCGTGTTTCTTAAGTCTCTTGACTCCAACAAGAACTAATTTTATCTTAAGAGTCGTCCCATCCTTAAGCTTATAGACATTCCAATGGTCTTCTTTTTCTTCGAAGTCAATATCATCACCTGAAGCCATGTCCTCAGGTGTTATCGGACTAGGCATAGCCAATTGCTCATACCTCCATATCAATATGAGAGAGTTGCCATTTTAAAGGCTTTCATAACGGGGTTCTGTTACTGTTAACGGTCGAGTGGTGGTAAGAATGGTTCTTTTAATTTTTGGTGAGTAATAAAAGCTTGCGTGGTTAGGTTCTTTTTCAGGATAAGTGATGAAATGCGTAAAGTGGATCACAACATTCTAATCTGAAATTTATTCTTATAATGTCACGTTTGTTGAGTATAGTGCTAAAATCGAGTGAGACAAAGACTGTTTTCTCAGACGAGAGAATCTGATTCATAACTGCGCTAGCTACATGATCAGAATCAGGAGCATGAATGCCTAGCAATTCCAAATTGGCTACAGTCTTAACCATACGAGGGTCTGCGGGTATACCCTTTTTCTTAACAAACCCCTTCTCAAATGTCACTAAATTGTCATAAGAATCTTGAATGTTCACCGTCAATTTTAATACACTTTTTACTAGTTCTCTTCCCAAATCTGGAATGGTGATGCTAATCCCTTTGTCTAATTTCTCTGCGAGAAACGAGATAACCCATTCTTCGATCAAACTTAGTGGGTCCGTCAGCGTCCGTTGCGCTCTTGCAGCACCGTGAAACCCATAAAACAGGTCTTCTAGAGCTTTTATGTCTTGAATTGTTAAGGGGTCAGATAGAGAGATTCGTCGTTTTCTCCTCGAATCTTCTAATTGCATAACAAGCGTGTCTTTGATAGTGCTTCCTATGAAATCAGTAGTGTCCCTCACTTTCCTTTCAGTCTCGATTTTTACAGAGTCAGAAAAGTAGCACGGAATGTTATGAGAGGTGGCATCTCTTTTCAGTTTCCAAATTCTCACGTTATTTTGTGTCAAGATTTCAGGTATCAGAATATTTGAATCCAGAAAGAAACAGCCCGCTGGACTCTTTATACTCAAGTTTGCTCAACTTTAGAGGGTTAAAGAACCAGATGGAAGAGTTACAAGTTTGCTGAAAATAGCGCTACTGGGGTTTTCTATCACATCAGGTGCTCTGATGAATGCGTTTTCATTTAATTGAAGTAGTGTACTTCGCGTTTCCATTAAGGTGTTGTTGTATTCTTTGAATATTTTGTCAAATTCATCAGAATCCAATTTTTTTATGTCCCAAAACTCTGGGTTGGAAAGCTTCGCGTAATCCGTTGTGTTCCATATAGTCACGTAATCTTTGAGTCTGAAATAATGCAGAAAACACGAGTCCACTTGGTCAATTATTGGACCTATAGCCCACTTCATTTCTGAAATATGTTTTTTATACATCTCAAAGTTTCTAGAACATCTGGCACGAAATTCGTACTTTCTAACGATTTCTTCTAAAACCGCGAGAAATTCTCGATATGTATTATCAAATACGAGAAGTTTGTTATAGAAAGAAAGAGGAAAATTCGACCTAAGAAATCTGTCAGCCTCTTCTTCTAAGTAATTGTCTATGTCTGATTCAAATCTAGTCTTTGCGAATTGGACAAATGAAAGCAAAGGTCGCGCAATTTGGTTTTTGTTGTTCTGAACTTCTTCAACGGCTTTCTTGAACTCGATGTCTTTTTCATAATTCGCAATTGAGCGCTGTGAAAACTCTTTTACTAATTTGCTTGAATCAAACCAGTCGGGTATTTTGATTGAACCAAAAACAGCTTCATATTGAAATGTGACAATATCGCTGTAAGTTTGAGGTTGCTGAAAAGTCTCGAATCTTCTTATCACCCTTTGAAATTTGATGCCAGCTTTTTTAATTGTTTCCTTAAATTCAACTGGTTTTATTTCTAGCAACCCGTAACGAAGAGAACTTCCAGAATAACCAATTGAGGCAGAACTCACATTACCAAATGCCAAGGAAATACCACCCTACAATTAGTATACACTTGCACATTTTTATCTATATTCTCTGAGTTTAAACCTTTCTCTGTTTGTTTTTAGGGTTTATGAAGAAAAAAACAAGATTTGAGGTCAATTTTGCACTTCAAAGGTGATTCATTCCGTTTTCCTCAGTAAGATGATATTAGGATTCAACATCTCTAGCGCGCGCTTGCATCATAGCCTTTCAAGGTCGCTTCCCTTTTTCACTTGTAATGTCAGATGTAATGTGTATTGTTACAAACCATGAAGAAAAACAGGCTGAACTACTGTTCAGAGTGGACTGAGCCTTTTTGTTTGTAATGTCAGATGTAATTTTCAATGTACGAGTCAGGGACCGTAGATAGTGTTGCTCGTGGTACAAAGCCAGAATGGTTAGGTCTGGCAGGCTTGGTTCGCTGTTGCCGTCTACGTCTGTGTTGAGGTTTCATTTGCTTTCGCCTGGGCGGGAACTGTTCTCTGGAATTTTCCAGCTCAGACGCTTGTATCTCGTCTTCAACTAGTCTCTGAGCTACTTTGATCAGCGTTTTCGGGCTCTGTCTTTTCTGTCATTCTTGAGTTTTTCTCGGATTTGACGTATCTTCTTTAACATTTCTTGCGCTTGTTCGGCGCCCATGTCGCGGCCTGCAACCTGTTTCTTGATATTTCCGATTCTTTCTGGGATCTTGGCCTTTGCTGGCTCAGTGACGGTTTTCTCTGCCGTTTTTTTCTTCCTGTCTATCCTGTCCGCGTGTTTGCGAGGCCTAAACGCAAGAGTTTCCTCGATGTCTCTGCGCAGCTGTGGGTCCACAACGTCTTTTAGGACCTGCAGCAGCATCGGTTCTAAGGCAGCCTCGCTCTCATCCGTCATATGGATCCAGGTTTTCCCGTTCTTGTACCAGTTGAGCAGCACGCGGGCATAGGCTTCAAAGCTTTCGATTCTTTCTTTAACCATCAGCTGCATCATGTTAACAACAGCTAAAGCGCGCGCGTTATTGCTAGGGTTCTTATGTTTTGGAGCAGTGGCGATTCGTAGAGGTAGGTAAGGTTATTGACAAATGACTTTCGATCAAACTCGCAACTTGTTTATAGACGCGCGAATGAAAAAGTCGGTTGTTTATATAGTGGGAACGTAGCCGTTTTTGGTACGATTTATAGTCTGGGTAACTTTGATATTCCTTCTATTTGGCCGAAGTCTTCGTCGAATGAGTATATTTCCTTTATGCCATTCTGCCTCATGACGTCGACGGCGAGGGCATCGTTGGGTTCAAGTCTTAAGTCTTCTCCGAGCTCGGCTGCGGCGAAGTATGCTTCTCGGGTCACACCATGTATTCTTACGTTGTCTAACATGAATGTGCCGCGAATTATTTTGGTTAGTTGGTCGATTGGCATGCCGTGTTTGAGGATGTTTACGATTTCCGAGAGGTGGACAACAGTCATTGTGACTTCTTCTTTTCCTTGGGATACGTTGCTGATTATCTGTTTAGCTTGTTCTTTCATTTGTTTCTCTCTTTGGGTTAGCTGCTTTTTTGGTTTGTAGTAGGCGTAGATGAATATGTTTGCGTCTAAGAATTTCATGTGCCTGCCTCGTAGAATTTCTTTTCAAACTGCTTCCAGTTTCCGATTGTTTCTACGCCCAGATCAACGTTGTCAAAATCTTGGGTTAAATCAATGTGACGCTTGGGAACGATCTTCAAGTATCCTTTCCTCTTGATGATGTACAGCTCCCGACTTTCGCCGATTTCGGCTTCTCGCCAGTCTGCTGGCAGAATAAGGCGGCCCTGAGAATCCACTTTCTTAACTTCTACTCCAGTTTCCAAATTTTCCACCATAAAACACTATTTTATGGCATAATATAAATCTTTCTCCAAAAAGTGTTGAGTCACTACTATCATTGTAAACCAAAGTTACGCGCGCTAAGAGTATGATTCCGCTATTCTTCATGCTTCAATGGCTGTCGAAAGCGCAGCGAATGCTATGATTCTCGAACTTGGCGGTGATGAAGCGAAAGATCTTCAAGCAATTAGTGGTTTTGCGGTGGTTCTGAGAAGAGTGAAGCCAGAATTGTTGATGAAAGACGAGTATGTGCAATTGATTGACAAGGGAAGAGAGATACAGAGAGAAGTGGTTTACGCGCGTTGCCCTCTTAAGGGTGGCTGGCAAGTGGGTGACTCCTATGGAATATTATACTCGAGAGAAAACCACGGTGATCGTTGACAACGTCCAGCTTGTGGTCGATATAATGAGGACACACCTTAAGAGAACGGGAAAGAAAAAATAGCGCGCGCTGGTGGGGTGTCGGGCCGTTATTGGAGGCTTTGACATGGATGGCGGTAGAGATATTCTTCGCATATTTGCTGCCTCAGTTGTTTAAAGCGTGTGTTAAGGGGCGTCTTCGGTGGCTTCGTGTTTTTTTCTGAAAGCTTATATGTTTTGCATATACATTTTGCATATACAGTGGTTGATATGCCGAAAAGCGGGAGGATGTTCAGGCTGAATCTCGAGCTCTACAATCGGTTCAAGGACTTGGCCTCTGGGAGCGGGTACACTGTTACAAGGGCTCTGGAGAAGTTTATGAGCTCTTGCGTCGAAAACGAAGTGTTGTCTTTCCCGAGCCCGGTTGCTGCCGAAGGTGATCTCGAGGCTGAGGTCAGGATAATGCTGGCTTGGCTTAAGAAGGGTCAGCACTGGTACTGTTTTGAGAGTGGTGAGAAGGAGTTCAGCGTCGAAGGCAGGTTGTTGCAGCTGTTGCCTCGGATTCGAGACCGGGCGTTGAAAGAGCAGATCGAGGTAAGCCTCAAGGTGGCCTGAGAGAGGACTTGCCGGTTAGGTGGGCATGGGAATTTCAGTTTCTTCGAGCGATGTTCACTGGCTGGGCTCATGCGTTGCTTTCGACTCTTTGACCTTATTTAAGAGATTCTCGAGTTTCGTCAAGTCCTCGTCGACCCGGACTTCGTCATAGTCTTTGGCGATGCTGGTCATAACACGCGCTGTGTAAGCGGCAACATGAGTCCATGCCTGCCGTTTCGTCGAATCTGTTGGGCTTTTCGCATTGTCCTTTGCTTCTTCTAACAACGATTCCAGATAGTTGAGCATCTTCTTGCGAAGAGTCTGAGTGTCAATTTGGACTCCTCTGCGAAACTTGACAAATCCTCTTTGTCCTGTCCAATCCGAATCAGAACTTTTCTTGGATTTCTGCATCCCACTGTACCGTCCTAGCTTCAAGAACAAACACTCTTAATTCATCCATGCGCACGCGCATCATTACTCAACCCTCTCTTATTAAGTTGAAGACCAAAGCGCCCGCTCTGCACCACGCGCGTTTACACTTTCCGAAAACTGTTGTTCTGCATTAGCAATGTGGACGCCACAAGAAAAGAGGATATTTCTCGAAAAAAGGATATCCGTTAGACGTCGGGGAGCTTCCAGCCTTCTTTTTTCCTCTCTTGGATGAGTTTCTGGGTTTGGGGGTTTGCTATGGCGAATTTGATGTGGCGGCAACTGGTTTGTTTGCATTCTGCACATTCGAGTCCTTTGGGGGTGATGAGGATCTGCACGGTTTTCTTGAGGTTCTTGTCATAGAGTAGTGGGCCTAACTCGTTTGCGTTGATGTCTAGCAATGATATGTTTCCAGGGTAGACTCCGAGCTGTTCAAACCGTATGCGGACTGCATCTGCAACAAAGTCTGCGATGCTCTTGTAGCTCGCTTGTGGGTTTTCTTTGATCAAGTCTTCGATTGTCTCGACGAGCTCTTTTGAGAGGCTTATGCTGCGGTATTTTCCTTCCGGCATACCTTACCCATGCTGTATTGTTTGCACTAGAATATATAAAAATTGCCAGTCACGGTTGTTGAGGGTGATGTGTTGAATGTACTTCACGGATGCGGTAAGCCTTAAATGTTTGATGCGGTATGTGTGCTTGATGAGTGCGGTATAAGATGGCGCGGAAAGTCGTCAGAGTCTATCTATCAATTGAACAGAAGAAGCTTCTCGAAAGAATGTGCAAAACCCTGGGAATCGACGAAGGTGAAGCCCTCCGCGAAGCCTTCATGGACTATGCCAAATCAATAAGCCTGATAACGGAGAAAGTCCATGGAAAAATCTAAACATCATAGCGCGCACCAAACAGCCTAGCGCAAGATACCTTACATTTCAGCGCGCTGCCTTGTCCCGAAATTATGTGTTGAAGTAAGTTGGTGAGACTGCTTTGTCTGGTCTTCCAAGATTTTCAGCTGCTTCCCTATTCAGAACCAGGCACAATAGGCTGTAAAGCGCGTAGCGCGCGCCCTGGGACAATGCGTACCCAGCTGCAAGCAGAATCGTAACAATCAAGATCGTTGCTTGCCACCATTTCAAATTTCTGAACGCGCACGCGCGCGAAATTTGCTTATGGGTATCCGAGATCCTTGATTCTTTTTGCACATTCCTCATCTCACTTAGAATACGGGCTCTTTGACACATCACCATCACCACAGGGCACACTACTTGTGCTACTTGATGACTTTGATTAAGTAATAAGAAAATAGCAAGTCTTTTAGCCAGCCATACCCCAACTTTTCAAATTGACTTATCAACCTTCTCATTATTTTTCTCTTGAGTATTTTGTCGGGGGCAAAGAACAATATCCAAGAAGTGTTACTGCCAATGACTATGCATTTTGATTTTCTGAAGATTAGTTTGATTGTTTCTCTATTGATGAATTCCGTCAATACCTCATGCTTAATTCTGAAACATTTGGAATAGAGCGAAAAAGGGCCCCATAAACATGGAAAGTCAAACAATACTGAATTGCTGGTTTTAACTACTCTTAATGCCTCTGTTAGGGCTTCAATATAGCCTGGGATGTGCCAAAAGGTTCTCGCCCCTAGGACACTGCCGAAGCATTCACTTCGAAATGGCAGATGTGAAGCATCGCATAGGACGTATTCTATTCTGCTTTTTAGTTGATTTGGTTTCATGCTGTTCTTGTTGACTTTAATCATTTTTATGGAGCCATCAATTGCTGTAAGATATTTTGCTTTTCTTACTATTACCCGTGTGATTCTTCCACTGCCGCATCCTACTTCAAGGCATAGCGGATTTGCATTTTCCAGATTCTTGACAAACCAATTGATTTGCAAATCGCTTATCATTTTGCCTTGAATACTTCCCAGTCTAATTCTCTCATATGACTTGCTAATGCTGGAATAATACTCAATTACTTCGTTTTTTCCTTTCATTTAAGATCAACTAATTCTCTATAAAGGCTAAACAATTGAGTCCCCACTTTTGGGAATGAATATTTGTTTAAGGCAAGAGTTCTAGCGTTTTTCGAAAATTCTTCTAAGAAATGCACATTGTTCATCAAGTATTTCAATCTAGATTTCATTTCGGCGAAGTTTTCGTCTTTGATTATATATCCATTGACGCCGTCTTCAATGATTTCTGAAGAGGCGTTAACATCAAACGCCATCGTTGGGGTTCCTGAAGATAAAGCTTCAATTAAGCTCAACGGAGTCTCTATAACGTAGTCGGATCCGGCGCTCAATATGTAGGCGTCTGACGCGTTGTAGTAGAGGCTGATTTGATTTGTCGGGCGGACTATTTTCACTGCTTTATCATTTTGAGCAATTGAAAAGATTTCTTTTATGTGTTCGGTTTCTCCATAACCAGTCCATCCTATCAACAACCGTATGTTTTTTCCTTCTCCTGCTAATTCATGAATTGCCTGAATAAGAGGGATGAGCAGTCTTCCACGTTTGAAGTGACCAACTGTGAAGACTGAGAATGGATCCGACTCGAGACCAAGTTCTTCTCGTACTTTGGCCTTGTCTCTTGGGCGAAACTCCTCAGTATCAACGCATGGAGGTAAAATTCTCATTTTTGTTGGTATGATTTTCTTTTTCGTAAATGCTTGGTGCATTCGTTCTGAAGGAACGGTAATCATGTCAAACAATAAATTTCTTAATAGACGTGTAGATTCAATGAGGTGATTGTCGTGATATGAATTTATCATTTTATTTTTGCGAAGTTTAAGCAGAGTTAGCATCGGAATTGAGGATACGCCATCTATGTTTTGTGCAAAATGCACAACTTCAGAATCAAGTTGCCTCAGTGTTTCCCTTTGACGAGAAAACAAGTCTACTAGACTGCCTTGGAAACGGGGCCTCTTAGTTTTCACGTATTCAAAATCGATACCGGATATTTTGTGATGCCCTGAATACTTTGAGCTTATGCTTAGTACTTTAACGTCGGCGCCGGCACAACTGACAGCTTTTGACCAATTAAGCACTGTATTAACCACACCTTCAGCGAAAGGTGGCTCTATGAACTGCCCAATTACTAGCGCTTTCAGATTTCTGCCTCTTTTCTAATTCGTATTCTCTTCTTCAAATAGTAAAAGGTCAGATATGTTAGGCATATTATGATTAATATTGGGAGTGACTGCACTAGAGGGCCTAGTTCATTGTAATTGTATTCGGGTGCGCCCGTAATCTGTCCTTGGTAGGCGAAGTTATTCGTCACTGTGAATGTATCTCCATAGACTACTTTGAAACTCAGTTTACCTTGAAGACTTGCACTATCTCCAAGTATTCCCAGGGTTGATAAAAGGGCATACGTATACAAGTTGTCAAATTTGGCGTTTCCTTCGACTTGAATGGTTGGCTGTCTTAGAACAGCAGTTGAGTTACCTATTATTTGGACCTGTTGAGCGGGAATGTTAATCATTTTCATGGTTCCATTATAAAATTCCAGCAAAGTTGGTCCCAAGGTCACGTTAGAGTTAGCCACAAATTCGTTTGCATAAATATTCGAGTAGAAACCTTCGCCTCCGCTTACGCTGCCATTGCTAGTTTTCAGTGTTGCTTTGTCTTCAGCAAACACTATTTCCGAAACGTCTGACATTGTCATGCCATTGAACTCTAGTGTAAAGGCACTGTCTTCGCCTCTGACAATTACAGAAGTGTCAGAATAAATGGTTATGTTACCTTCAAAATCAACTTTGTTGAACGTTGCAAGTTCCCCTTGAACAGGGTTTTCAGCTTTTATTTGTGTTTTCGTAAAAAGATAACCTGTGCCTGAAGCATCTAAGATTTTTCCCAAGATTTCATAGTTGCTTTGGGCATAGCTTCCATCGGTGACTAATGGGTATACGTTAATGTAGATGGTATCAACTCCACTTACAGTGCCTTTAATAGAGAAAGGTACAGTTCCTTCCTCTCCTTTATACCAAGAAATCACGTCTTTGTAGTCTGTAGGGGTAATGGCGTTAGGCTCTGCCAGGAGCGCTAATGAACCATTTGGACCAAGAATTTCATTTGCTTTGATTTCTGGGATTTCAGGCACGATTTCTATTTTAATGGAGCTGAGGTCTATGTCACCGAAAACGGGAGGCAATCTGACAGATATTCTTAAGATGGACGAGTCAGATCCCTTTGCCACACTCGCGTTAAGAAGAGCCCTTTCACCGAACATGATTTCAGAATTCATACCGCTGGACAGTGTATAATTGGAAACCGACACTGTCTCGTTCGATGTTAACTGGGCGACATTCACCCAGCTTGCGCCGTCGTAGTTAAGCAATCCAAAAGACCCCACAGAGCTTTGCGTCTCAAGATTTACGTTTATAGTTCGAGCCGCCTCAAAACCAAAATGACCAATTAAAAAGGTGCCTGCTAAGTTGGGGTTTGACCCCTCATTTCTTATTGCTACATTGACTATGTTGTTCCACGTAGGCCCTCCATCTGTAACTTTCACAAAGTAGACCCCATTTAAGTCATAACTTCCGTCTGGAATGCGCATAGGGATGACGACTTTTTTCCATCCTTGCCACGAGTCTTTGAAATAATACCAGTAGCGGTTTGAGGAACTGGAGGAGAATTGTAACACGTAGTTTTTTCCGTCACCTTTCCCATACCAATAGAATGAGATGAAGTCGAAGTTGCTAACGTTGAGAGGTTCAGGCCAACTTCTTCCTATTTGCCAATAAGCGAATTCTCCTGACTTGACGTCCATCTCAACAGATGCATTTCCACTTATGTTTGTTTCATAGTTCAGGCTTAGTTCGGGAAGTCCAATTTGCCCCGAACCCATTCCACTGGGCACCCAGCCATCCAAGCTATCGTTCAGTAATGGTAGAAAGCCGCCACTATCGTAATTAGAGTGTATCTCGAATTCTAGAGGGCCTGCAATCGTTGTTAGATTATCCGTTGTAACCAAACCTGATTCAAGATTGGCACTTTCTTTTGATGCTTCATCAAGAGAAAGGGTCATTTTTGGATTAGAAAAGTAGTTTGAAGCGAGGTTGCCATAGCCGTCTAGGTTTAATATTATAAGCTTATCGAATCCGAGGTCAAACAAGTTCTTATACTGAATTAACGTCTGGGCTATTCCATCTGTTGAAGCTATCAATACTTTTGCTTTCGATATGGCCGCAACGTCATCTATCACAACTGTCGAGTAGTTGTAACCTGCCTGTGATAAAATGTCATATGCATACCAGATGGTGGGATCTGGAGAATTTGGCAAAACAAGTAGTGTCTGACTGTTAGAACATGGGGCAACCATTTCTGGCATTGAAATGATTTGCGCATTATCATTTGAGCTATTCGACATCAACAGAGGCAACAAATGCGTAGCCAAATACCCTGATGCATAATTCTGGTTAATTTCCTGTAGATCAGCTTCTTGCAAAAGGATGTATACCGGCTTATCCAAAGAGTAAATAACGTTTAATGGCATCTCCGGATACTGCGCAGGCCAAAGTTGATAACGATAATAGTTTATTAGCCAACTATTTGGAGCGAATTCGGCGAGGGACAAAGTGGAGTCTGTTGCTGTTAACAAAACCTTTTTGGCGTCTAGTTCATTTAGCATATCCACAACCTTCAGGTCTTCACCACTTAAAGCGAAGTTTTGAATCTCGTGAACTTGTAATTCTAATGTTAGGCAAGTTGACGTGAAGCCGAAAACAACTACAAAAGCTAGAAGAACTGCCAAGAGAGCAGTTTTCTTCCTTTTTGCTCGTTCGAATAATTCCATAAGTGATACAGGAGCTAGAACAGAAGCGCCCGCGTAAGCAATTGGAACGATTCTTCTTTCCCAATATCCGGTGTGACCAACGTTGACGTTAATGTATGTCAGCAGCCTTCCGAAAAATACTGCGAAAAGCAATAGCAAAGCAAAGGCTATGATTGGATGATTGACATGACGCTTAAAGATTATTTTTGAGGAGAATATTGCAAACAAGCCGCCTAAGCCAAGTAGCATTGGATAGAATAGCCAAGGTACCCCCAACACAATAGCAACATCTGCTGTGGAGAAATTCTTTGCGGTGATTAACCATGTTGCTAATAGCCAGATGTAGATTATGCTCAACCCTGTTATGAGCCATTTGGATGCTGGCCAAAACTTGGCGCGCGCTATTTTTGGTCGTTTTTCATAGTGATTTAACAGTGCAGATAAGGCACCTGCCACTGTTAAAAGCACTAGTAGGGCTGGGGCTGGCGAGGTTATTGACATGCCAACAAAATTCTGGTAGATCAATAACAGAGGAAGGCTTATCAGCATAGCTAAGATCGAGGATGTTGCGGCTTCATTCATTCTCAGTTCTTTGATTGGCTTTATTATACTCAAAATCAACAAGAATAGAACAAATACCATTGACTCAGGGAAGTGTACAAAATTAAGAGTAAGTAAGAGCAACGTGAATGTGAGTAAAAAGGCTTTCTTACCGAGCCTATGTTCACGCAAGAGGTACAGAAGCGTAAAAAGTAGTGTTAGACCTAATGTTATAGGCCTATACCAGAGCCAAATCCAACCTTGCCCATATCCTACGTCCCAGTAGGAGCGGTTATTTGTAGTATAAAGAAGGGAGTAATATGCTGATGAGTCTGGGTTAGCGATTCTTGCGCTTAGAAAATCAAGCCATCCAAGACCTGAGAAAACTCCCCAGAAGAGTGTCGCTATTATTGGAAGACGTTTATCAATGTCCGCAAGGTATGCTTTACTCATCATGTAAAAAGAGAAAATGGAAAAAATGCTAAGAAACGCCATTATTGTCTGGAAAACTTGGATGGAAGACGTTGAAATCAAGTAAACAGATGCTTGATGAATATTGAACCATAACTCACTCCCTTGGTAACTGGCAGGAGCCAATACTAACTGCTTAGCGAAAGATAAATGTCTGACTATGTCCAAACCCGGCACTAGAGCCATTTGAGGATAAGTAACTAGAATGGCGAAAGAGAAGAATGCAACAAGCCATATCAAAGTTGGAACTGAGAATTTAAGAAGACCAGTGTCAATGGGGTATCCCTCTTCATGCTTCAACCTTGACTTGATTATCGGTAAAATGGAAATGACGAGGTAAGCCAGTACTAATAGGAATTTGTCAATATTCTGAACTACTAGAAAAATCGAGAACATAAGACTGGAAAGTGGAATACTTAAAACAAAGGGTATAACTAACATCTCGATTCCTTTCAAATCTTTGAAAATGGACGTGGTTCTTATCAGGGACCAGCCAGGCAAGTACAAGGCAACGATGACGCCTAAAAAAACACAGGCATAATTGTCAATTAGTCCTATTGCGTCTAGAAGCAGTAAAGAAATTGCACACACAACTAAGGAATAATCAATACAGTAGCTATCAAAACGTCTAGAAGAAGTTCTTTCTTTGATTTTAGACTTTAGTTTCTTAAAATTCCCAAAAATAGAAGAATATATTATTAGGATTAAGGCTACTTCAAAGAAGTAAAATGCGTATTTTAAAGACGATTCAACAAGCCACAGAGTTATAGCTGGCAGAGCAAAGACTACGATTATCAATGACAACACAGTTTTGTCCAGTTGTCCTCACCTTTTTTTAAAAAAATCATTACCTAAAGGCGCCTCATTTCACCTGATCGCCCTTCTTAAAACAAGCGTCAGCGAAAAATATCCTTGTCCAGCCTGCGCTTGGAAAAGGATTAGGAAAACCAAGAACAAACAAGATTTTCAATTTGTAATCTCACAGTTTACAAAATGCCCATTATTTTATTTTAAGTGCGCGCGCTTTGTTTCTTAAAACTTGTTGGTAAACTTCGATTATTTTTGGATAGACCACGCTAACGTCGTATTGTCTTGCCTTCTTTTTGGCGTTTTCTCCAAGTTCCATCCTCAATTCTGGGTTATGATAAAGTTTTAGTATTGCTTCTTTTAATTGTTCGGGGCGATATGGGTCAAATAGGAGGGCTTCTTTTCCATCTTCAACAATTTCCCTAATAGCAGGAATGTCACTGGCAACTATCGCTTTACCAGCGGCCATAGCTTCTATAAGACTGAGAGGACTTCCTTCGCTAAGGGAGGGTAAAACGTAAATGTCTATGGCGTTAAGGAGACGATATGCGCCTGGAACGAAGCCTGTGAAAATAACATGTTTGCTAAGTTCATATTCATTAACGATTTTCTCAAGCGAATTTCTCATGGGGCCGTCCCCGATGATTAAAAGTTTAGTTCTAATTTCGTAGCGACTCTTAAGAATATCTCTAAAGGCTTTAACAAGCATGACAGGTTTTTTCTCAGGTGCCAGTCTACCAACATACCCTATGGTAACACATTTTTCGGGTTCAGTCATCCCTAAACATGCTTTAGCTTCGACCTCCGACAGAAGCTCCCTCACATGTTTTTCTACATTTAAACCTGAGGCAACTACTCTCAGTCTGCTGGGCTGGATGCCGCAAGATTCGTAATAGGACTTTACTTCATTATTGTTGACAAGGATTGGCACGTGACTAACCTGTAACAATTTTACAGCTATTTTATGCCACGTTTTTGTCAGAAGCCACACAAAACTAGATAGCGCAGACTTTGCACTAATCAGCTTAATGTTTTGCTCTTTGAGCGGGAAACCGTGAATCTGAACAATGAAAGGCAAATTAAAAAATCTCCTAACTAAAAAGGCGATCAAAAGGGAGGAGGTTAAATCATGAATATGAAGGATTTTTTGGCATCTGCTTTCGTATTTAATGTCCTTTGCAATTTTTATTACACCAAGAAATATTGAAAGAGGGTTTGGCAAATGTTGCATCAAACTATAAAGAGAGAAACCTGTCTTTGGATTAGAAAACGTCACGCTTTCAGATTGAGAGGTTGCAGAAATATCTGCATTTGTACACATCTTTCCCATTCTACATAGAATTTTGACTTGATAATCGCAAGTAACTAGATATCTGGCTAATTCTCTGACGTACGTTGCCCATCCTCCAGGACCGTTAACTTCACCGCCCATTACGAGGTAAACAAGCATAAAATCCATCGCATAATCAACATTAAATCAGACACATTGAATCGGCTTGATGCTCATAATTTGTGGATTCGCCACGATAACGCTTCCTCATAGACCTTTTCAAGCTCACAAACAACCTTTGAAATGTCAGCGCGCGCGCTACGAAGATTTTACAATTTTCCTTGAAAGTGTCTGCGTCATCGCTTGATAAGAGTCTTAGTAACGCGTCGTATAAACTGTCTTGGCGCGCTAGCGTGTTCCAAAATTCCTTTTTTCAAGTGTGACCGAGTTGAGGGTCGCGCTCTTTAATGATCTTCTCGTATCCCAAAGCAAATCACGATCTATAGTTGAAGCAAAAATCACGAGCATGAGTCGCCTCAGAAACGAATTTAGGAACAGGCATGCGCGCTACGATAAGATCACGACTGGCGCTATAATAAAGCAGCTAAAGAAGCTCTTCGTAAGCTTCTTCAAGTTTTGAAACTGTTTCCGAAATGTTAAATTTCTGCGTTACAGTTTCACAGTTTTTTCTGAAGACTTTCTGTTTTTCTCGGTTCATCAGCATTTCGAGCAACGCTTCCTGTAGATGGGAGGGTGAATCGGTCTTGACAACTAGTCCAGTCTTATCTCTAAAATACTCTGCGATTCCACAGTTCTCCGTTAATATTGTCGGTGTCCCACAAGCGATAGCCTCAAGAACGCTCATTGGAAATGTTTCATATCTTGAAGGCAAAACATATACATCTGCGTCTACATACGCCTCAAGCTTATCCCTTCCATACAAAGCACCCGAAATCAGCACTTTATCCTCAATCTTCAAAGCCCTAACCAAAGACTCAAGCTCACCAAGATAACCGTCGTCAGGCCCTACGACCACAAGCCTGACATCATCCAGTTTCTTAATTACGTTTGCAAAAGCCTTAGCAAGGATGTCTATTCCCTTTATCTTATGTATTCTGGCCAAATATAGCACTATTTTTTCGTCTTCTTTTATGCCGAATTTTTTCTTGAAGGACCCTTTAGGTGGGAGGTTGGCGTATTCTGAGAGGTCTATTCCGTTAGGTATAACTGCAATTTTCTCCTCGGGAACACCCATGTCCCTATACTGCTGGGCTTCAGTCTGGCTGAGAGCAATGACATTGGAGGAATTCCTCAACGACTCGTACCCAAAGAACACATCATAAATCCATTTCAATCTATGTTTCTCCGCAATCCTAGGAAGAGAGCCATGAGCCTGCAAAACATAGGGAACATTGTACTTCTTTGCGTAGCGTGATACAATGATGTTTTGGAAAGTTCTATAGTTATGTAAATGAATTATATCAAAACGTTTTATCTCTTCTCCCATATGATTCATTATTCCGGGTGTTACATAAAATTCAGCCAAGTTCGACCTAGTTTTGAAAGGATACACGTTGACTTTGGACAAGGATTTGACCCATTCCCAGCTTAGTTTATAGTTGCTTGTGTAGAGAGTAACATCATGTCCTCTCTCTGCTAACTCCTTAGATAGGTTATATGGTACTACAGATGAACCGCCATGCACTGGTGAAAAGAATGGAACTACTTGCAGGATGTTCATATTCTCTACATGTAATGCTTGTTGGTGTTGAATCGGCTTGCTATCGCTTTTTCCTCAGGGGACCTTAATGAGCCAGCTACTCCCTTTACTAATGGAGTAAAAGGAGAATCCATAACAAGCTTCGCGGCAATGTCACTGTGAAACAATAGGCTTGAAGCTCTGTCCAACAAAGTCCTTCTTATCTGGAAATGCCTCTGATACTTCCTCCAATCAGTGTTAATCCTTACGTTTGCTAAGTTTGTCGTGCCAATTCCCTCTTTTTCCGCAATGGTTATGTGCCTTGCCATTTTGAGGGGAATATCCATTATCGCTGTTCCCAGAGCATCTGCCACCACCACATTATTGGACATCAGTAACAAATTCATCCTAACTGGATCTCCAAACATTGGGCCGTGCCAATCCAAGCCATAAAGCCCATCGATGATTGTAATCTTGGGATTTAGGAGTTTAGCAATAAGTGTGAGCTTACGGTCAAGGTTTGTGTGGTGTAGGCCCCTCATAGTGTCTGGATAGCACCCCCATAAATTCTTCAGACCCAAGCTAACGTGCGTTATCACGTGAACTTTCAGGACTGGCACAGATATGAAACAATCGACTTCTTCTAAGAGCATCTTTGGCAGCTGAACCTTCACTTTTTTCCCTTGAATCCTAGCCTCAACAAATCTTGAAGGAATGGTGGAAAGATTAACCAGCTCAACTCCGACCTCTTTACATATTTCATACATCTGATGGCCCCTGAAGGCCTCATTGGCCTTAAAAGAGTGGTTTCCTCCATCAGATTCCCCAAGAATAACAGAATTGCTTCTGTCTCTCAGAATTTCAAGTAGACATCTGAGCAGCCTTGGATTTGTCGTAACGCCTTCTCGAAAATCTGGAAAAGTAAAATTTGGCTTCACAAAAACTACAGAATCTTCTTTGACAAGTGATTTCCAATTAATGAACTCGAGACCCTCAAGAAGACTAGCACCAAGTCCCTCATTTGCCTCAGCTACGTATGCAGAGTACGTTTTCATGTATTTTTCTGCCATTAGCTTAATACTCCTAGGGCTTCGTACAAAATGCGTCCTTCGGTAAGTCATTTTTTGAAGTAAGAAAACCCAGACTGCGCAACACTTTTGAGCGGGCCGTTTGCTTTTCAACCAAAATCTGCCGAGCGCGCGCGCTAATTACAAATAAAACTCTCAATTTTCAGATACTCTCGGCTCTAATGCTTAAGATTTCTTTCATTTTTAATCCTACGGCCTCAACGGATGCCTCGGTTTCCACGTATTTTCTTCCATTTTCGCCCATCATCCTAGCAAGTTCGGAATTTTCCTTCAAACACATCACAGCTTTAGCTAAAGCCTCGTAATCGCCGGGGTAAACGGCTAAACCCGAATTAGTCTCTCTCACATAAACCGAAGGCAACCCCCTACTGCAACAAATTATCGGCTTTCCAACAGCCTGATACTCATAAAGCTTCGACGACATTCCTCGATAAGGCTTCTTATATTTAGCAAGAGGCAAAACCAACGCGTCAGCCTGACCTAACAACTCAGCCACTTCTTGCCTGCTCAAAAGTCTATCAACAATCTTGACACTCTTCACGTTCAACTCAGCAACTTTAGAAAGCATAGAACCCAACAGTTCACCTTTACCCTGAACAACAAACTCAACGTCACCATCCACTTCCTCAACGATCTTGGCAGCTCTAAAAATCTGCTCAAAATCATAAGCTACAGAAAACGCTCCAGAATACAAAACCATAAACTTCCCAGATTCCTTTCTATGCCCACTTGGCTTGAACACGGACAAGTCCACGCCGCCTCTAACCACGTGGATCCGACTTTCTTTTACACAGTACTTCTTTGACAAAGTTTCAACATAGGCTGGACTAATCGGCGTCACCGCATCAGCCTTAACCAAAAACACGCGGTATGCCCATTCAGCTATTCTGAGAACCAACGAATCTTCGTTGATAAGCCCAAGATCAACCAGATCCTCAAGTGTCAAATCATCCTCGTTCAACGCTACAGGCCGTCTTTTCACCCTGCCATAAGCTATGCCTGGAACCCAGCTTGAAGCCCACACAGCATCGACTTTTCCCACAAAGGGCAAAGCAAACAATGAGGAAACTGCGAAAACTCCGATGTGCACTAGTCTTTTGAAGAAACCTTCCGACTTGATCGGAAGCATAAAAGTCCTTATAATCTTTGTTTTTCCCATCCACTCTACTTTAAGCGGCCTCCACCTGTACTCTCTCGGTATTATCCCAAGCGGGTAATGAGGGAAGGCCGCGATGACTGTCACGTTGCATCCGTTCAACGATAATCCTTTAGCAAGATTGTATGCTCTGGTTGCCGAGCCCCCCAAGTCTGGAGGAAAATACCGTGCTATCACGAGAACATTCAAGCCAAAAACCTAACTCTCAATTCCTGGGAATATCTCGCAAAACGCACGCAGTGCAATGATTCATGTAGCAGGATGCTCGCGCGAGCTTGGACTCAGCCAAAATCCGCGGACTTCCGGATGTTTTCCCAGTTCTCCACAAACCATTGATGAACCCGTTTCAACCCTTCCCTGAACTCGGTCTTCGGTTCATAACCCAATGTTTTCCTCGCCTTATCTATCGACGCAAGCAACCTGGTCTTCTTGTCCCAGTTCCTTCTCTCTTTAAAAACGGTTCCAGCATCGTTTTTTGTCAGTTCATTGACCCACGTCGCCAAGTCTCTTATGCGAATCTCTTTTCCTGTCCCAAGGTTAATTGCTTCTCCAACAGCTTCTTCGCAACTGGCCATCACCAACAAACCGTCTACTATGTCGCTGACATAAGTGAAGTCCCTCGTCTCCTCCCCCGTTCCCGTGATAGGCAAAGGCTGCTTGTTCATGGCCCAAAAGAAGAAATTCGGTATCACATTTCGGTATCTACCAGGAACCTCACCTGGACCGTACATATTGAAAAACCTTGCATTTACTATCGGTAAGCCGTACAGGTTGTGGAAGTAGTTGGTGTAGAGCTCGCCGAGCATTTTCGTCACTTGATACGGAGTGTAGAGCTTCATCGAGACATCGTGTTCTTTGAATGGAATTTTTGAGTCTGAACCGTATATGCCGCATCCTGACGAGGCGTAGATGAAACGTTCCGCTTCAACCAGGGCAGAGTGTTCAAGAACTTTGAGGATGCCCATTCCGTTTACCATGAGATCTGTTTCAGGATTGTCCACCGAGTTCTGGTTAGCGAAATGAGCCGCCAGATGATACACTATCTCCGGTCTCTCTTTGAAAGCCCACCTCAGCTTTTCCTCGTCAAGAATGCTGCCTCTGACAAACGTAATCCTAGGCCCCCTCGGAAGGTTCCATTCATACGACGACGAGAGATCATCTATGACAACTATTCTTTCGGGACCGAGTTCATTCAGTCGCTTCACCAGATTTGAGCCGATTGCACCTGCCCCACCCGTCACCAGTATCCTTTTGCCTTCAAACGCTTTGGACTCTTTTTTCACAATCACCCTTCCTGTAGAACGTGTTCAGCTAGTGTGTGTCAGGCGCGCGCTAACGCCCATTTCAGTTTCAGATCGTCGATGACGCTGCCTTTTATGAATGCGACCTTTGGGCTTGTCGATATGTTCCATTCGTAGGACGAAGACAAATCATCGAGTATTATGATCTTCTTTTTTTCCAATTCGCTCAGTGTTCTTACTAGGTTCGAACCTATCGCTTCTGCTCCACCGGTTACAAGAATTGTCTTCCGCTTGAACGTATTAAAAACGTCTTCTTTCAAAACATTCACTTCTTCGTGTATTAACCGTAATTGGGCCAAATAACATAATCAATCAGCAATCGAGTTATTGTTTTGCCAACAGGTAACCAGATGGCTTTAGATTAGACAACTGAAAACCCGCATCCGAAAGCAACTTCCGCACACTACTGGTGTTCTGTTCAACTATAACGAAACACGTCTTTTGCAAAGTTTTCACCGCACCTATTAGAACGTTAAGATCGTTGCCCTCAGTATCTATCTTCATTATTTTGACCAATGACAACTCTGCGGCAGCTTCGTCAACCGTTGTGACTTCACTTTCAAAAGATTCCCCTCCGGTTTTCTTGGAAGATGTCAAAGCTGTTTCATGAGCCGAATAAAACAACCGGATCTTTCCTGATTCATCACCTGCAGCCTTAGAAATCAAATACACGTTGCCAAGATTGTTCAGTCTCACGTTATACTTAAGGAAACCAAAATTCAATGGGTTTGGTTCGAAACTTAGCACAATACCAGTTTCCTTTACCCTGCGCCCTGCGAGTACCGTGTATAGTCCACCATGAGCGCCGACATCCAAGAAAACATCACCAGATGAGAGAATACGGAATACCCATCGAGTAATGTCGTATTCGTGAAAATAAGGGTTTAGAAAGATATTGAAATCAGTTCCTCTTGGAAGACAAAACCAAAAATTGTCGCCCATAAACTTCACTCTAACAACGCAGTTGCCAAATCTCCAGTAGGTTAGACGCAGGGAACTGCCAGCGAATTTTTTTGCCAAATTCATCAAAGTCAGTGATTTTAACAATACATCTTTGTCTTTTCGGGTAGCTCCGACGTTCACTAAAGAACCCATAGGCCTTTCGATGTAGGTTTGGTAAAAATCCACGCAAATGCTCCTCTCGTTATTTGCCGTATAGTTCCTTGAACCATTCAACTGTTCTTCGGATGCCTTCTTCAGCAGAAATCGTCAACTTGAAATCCAAATCGCGCTTGGCTTTTGACGCTTCTGGAGTTTTAATCTTGGTGGTGAAAGGCTCTCCTTCTTTGTAGGTGACTTTAGAATCGTTTTTTCCGAGGTTCTTCAAAATCAGGTCTGAAACATACTTGATATCATACTGCTCGGTTCCGCCCAAGTTGTAGACTTCGCCGGGTTTGAAGTTATCAATAATATTGGCGAGTGTTCGGCAGACGTCTTCGACGTATTCAAGCGTCCTCTTGTGCCCCAAGTAGACCGTGTAAGGTTCATCACGTAACGCTTTGTATATGAACTTTGGTATCCAACCGCGGTAAGGAGTGTAATGCTCACCTGCGCCGTAAACGTTGAACAGTCTCACCCTAACCGTTTCCGTTTTGTGCATAGCTGCAGAATTGATTATCTGCAGTTCGTTAACCCATTTTGTTATCGCATAATCATTCATCTGTTTGATGGGGATCGTGTCCATCACGCTCTCGCTCATTACTCCATCATAGTCGCCGTAGACTTCTGCGCTTCCGAAAAATATCATGCGAAACTTTTTCTTTTCCTGCACAGTCAGGACGTTCTTGGTTCCCACCGCATTGGTCAGCCAGAGACTTTCATAGTAGTCTTCGCCGTTCCAGCGTCCATATTCGGCTGCAGCGTGATACACATAGTCAAACTGATGCTCCTCGAAAACGTGTTCAACCTGCCGGTACTTGCTCACGTCGCAGCGAACATGGTTTTCCAGTTCAGAATGCATGAGGTCGCAGCTCCAGACTTGGTGACCACGTTTCTCGAGTTCCTGAACCAGATTCGAACCGATGAACCCGCGTCCACCGGTAACCAGGACCTTTGACTTAGGCAAATTCCTCCCTCAGTACTTTGACTATTTTCTCGCCTGCTTTGCCGTCTCCAAACGGATTCTCCCAGCCCCGATCCTTGTTAAGCATGAGGCCTGCTTTCTTGACTATTTCAGCCGGATCCGTGCCTGCTAAGGCGTTGGCCCCAACCTCTAGAGTTTCCGGTCTTTCCGTGCTGTACCGCAGGGTCACACATGGGACACCGAGAATGCACGCTTCTTCCTGAACGCCGCCGGAATCTGTCAGGACAAGCTTGGCATTGCTCTCAAGCCGTAGAAAACTCAGATAGTCTAAAGCTTCAACAACTCTAATGCCGTTCGCCGCTAGATTGAACATCTCAAGCTGCTTCTTAGCCCTCGGGTGAATCGGATACACGACAGGAAAGCCGAACTTTTCCTGAACCATTTGCAATCCTTTCAGGACACCGTGAAATCTAGCTTCGTCGTCAACATTCTCTTGTCTGTGAACCGTGGCCAACGAGTAATCGCCATCTTCGATACCTAACACGCCTGAGACGTCTCCCTTCCTCTTTGAGATTTCCAAGTTCTGGTAAACAGCATCAACAATAGTGTTGCCAGTCACGAAAATGGTGCGAGCGTCTATTCCTTCGCCGAGCAATATTTCTCTCGCTTTTGCAGTTGGGGCGAACAAGAAGTCTGAACAATGATCCGTCAGAACCCTGTTTATCTCCTCCGGCATCTCACGGTCATGGCTTCTCAAGCCAGCTTCCACGTGTCCAACTTTGAAGCCTAGCTTTGCAGCTGCCAAGGCCCCAGCCAGAACCGTGTTGGTGTCGCCTTCAACCAAGATGACATCAGGCTTCTCATGGCTCAACACCTTCTCTATTCCAATCAGCATCTTCCCAGTTTGTTCAGCATGTGTTCCGGAGCCCACGTCGAGATTATGGCGTGCTCGAGGCAATTCAAGCTGTTCAAAGAACACCTCGTCCATGTTGTACGAATAATGCTGGCCCGTGTGAAGAATAGAATAGTCTAAGGCAAGGCGTTCACATTCCCGGATGATCGGCGAGAACTTGATGATTTCTGGTCGAGTCCCCAAGATGATTGAAACCCTCATCTTCGAGTTTCCCTCTTGTTCCGCGCGGCTATTTTTTGACTCTCCACGACTCTTTTGACTCTTCCGATTCTGAAAACAACTGTTCCGCCACTTGTATAGGGCTCGCCCGGATCGACACACTGAATATACGCATGTTCCCTATCTCTTGGCTTGGACAGACCCAACCTGACCGGGTCAGCCCCCCGTTCCAATGCCAACGCATAATGCAGCAAAGAAGAAAGAGCATGGGTGCACAGAGCGTCTGTCTTCTCCAAGACTATCTTAGGGTCATCGACGGTTATCTTGTCGCCAACCTTATAGACGGGGCAGCGACCTCGCACTTCACAGACCTCAATCTCAATCACGCCGATGCGCCACCTTCATCTTTTCCCATTCGTCCTCTGTGCAAGCCTCGCAATCGCGTACAATGTTATGGAAGTTGACAGCAGGAAGAACCCTACAAGCACGAACGCAAGTGAGGCCAACGCAATGTTCGTTACTATGTGACGTTCTGCACCGTATATCTGAAGCAACCAAACCCCAAAGAAAGCTCCTATCATCAGGGATAATATACCAGGGATTCCCATAAACACCAAGGGCCTGTCTTCAACCACGAGCTTCACGATGGACATTATGACGCTGACGCCGTGCTTGACAGGGTTGTGCACGTGTTTCTTCAAGTCTGCTCCGTAGTAGCATGTTGCGGGCACCTCCCGGATTCTTAAACCGCTCTTTCTGGCACTCATCAAGATTTCTACGCTTGCGCCCATGCCGTTTTCTGCCACGACCAGCTTGTCCAGGCACTTGACACTATAGGCTCTGAACCCGCTCTGAGCGTCCCCTACACCCTGCTTAGTGTTGTTGTCAACAAGTCGTGAAATGAATTTTATGCCGGCTCTCCTGTACCACGGCATAATACTCGTCAACTGCTTATCGATGAACCTTGAACCAACAGCGATGTCGGCCTCACCGTTTTTTATGGGCTCGACAACGTTTGGAATATCGTTTGGATCATGCTGGCCGTCACCATCTAACGTGACTAGAACGTCTGCGTCCAGCTCTCTGGCTCGTCTGAACAACGTCTGAATCGCCGCGCCGTAACCCAGGTTCTTCTCATGCCTCACCACGTCAGCTCCTAGTTCTCTTGCAATCTCCCCAGTCAAGTCCGTCCCACCGTCGTCACAGACCACGACCTTGTCCGCGTACTTCTGAGACAACAAAACCACCTTCGCAATCGTCTTCTCCTCGTTGAAGGCAGGTACACCCACTACGATTCTGGGCAAAAGAGTCTCCTCCCGCTACAGAACAAGAACCGTCTCAAAAAATGCGCGCGCCCCGGGATATGGCCCAACGCGTCAAGACTGTTTACCCTGACTGCTCTTGGCAGCATCCATCGTTCAGAGCCTGCCTCGCGCAACGCTATTCAGGTGCCTCATTGCCAAGTACCTCGCGAATCCTTCGTCTGAGATCCATTCACCCGCGGTCTTGTGACCCCACCCTTGGGCTATGCGGCTTAACCTCAATGCTAAGGGCCTACCAACCCGGTTCATGAGATCTGCAATCGGACTCTTCAATGCATCCTTGATCTTCACTATTATCTTGGCCAGCACGTCAATCAGTGTGGCATTCTTCGGCGTTTTCATACATCTTGGAACCAGGTAAAGTAGTGCCCTCTCAGTACTGTTCAGAACCCTGAACCACACACGTCTCCTTAACGCTTCTCTGCGCAGTTTCAGAAAAAAGTCTGAACTGAACTCAATCATCGCTTCTCCTTTCTCCCCTAACATGCCAAATGGATACATTGCAAACCAACCATAATAAACCTACCTAGACAGCACTCATAGAGAACTGTTCCAACCTAAGTTTCAAACAATTCAAAACAGAACCCGCTTGCCCTGCTCACCTCACAGCCAGATCTCCATAATCGCCGCAAAGTACGGTCAGCTTTGTTTTAAATAATTCAAGAAAGGGCGCGCGCTTTCACGTTGACGTTACTATCGTGTATACGTGTATGGCCACTGTTGCAAGGAAGAGTACTCCCATCGTGAGTGCTACCGTTTTCAGTTTTCTTGAGTCTATCAGTAGCATTGCGGGCCCGTCGTATGCTGAGACGAGCTGAGCGGTTACGAGGAGGATTATGGATGTCACTGCGAGCCAGAGGCTCACGTTCCAGAAGTCCAAAGGAACCTGCACTGCCTAGTCCTCCAGTGTCCTGTATTCGATGGTTGTCGTCTGGTCCTGCGTGGTTTCTTCTTTTTCTATGACGATGGGTTTTCCTGTTGCCTTGGCTAGGGCGCAGGCCAGTGCGCTGGAGAAGGGGGAGCCCAGTGTTTCATGTGCCCTTCTCAGCTTGGCCGTTTCGTTGCAGAGGGGTATGAATATGTGTTTTGCGATTCTGACGGTTGCAGTATTGTCGTTTGCTGTCACACTTGTGTCTTTGGATATTTCAAGCTTCTCGAAGAGTCGTGGGAGCTCCTTCTGGAGATATTTCAGGTCGGTTTCCGTGAATGAAACTTTCAGTTCCTTCTCGAACAGCCTCGATAAAGCTAGGCCGGGCGGAGTAAGAAAGATGCCTCTGGGCTTCTTGGAGTAGAGTTTCTCAGCGTCCACTTCCTCACGTTTCGGCAGAGGCGTTTCAGCGGTTGCAGGGACGAACACCACGCTGGACTCATAGTCTTTCAAAAGCTTCGGAGGCAGATAGACGCCTTTCACTGTCGAGTCCGAGCTTGTGAGTATTCTTTCGATGTCTGCGAAGCTTGAGACACTTGTTGCTGTCAGAAGGTCCAATTTCACGCGCTTGGATGGAACGAGATAGAGCAGTAGGGCCCCCCAGAACGTCAAGCCTAACCCAACGAAGGCTGCAACGTAAGAATTGTAGACTGCCGAGCCTAGGAGGGAAACTAGGCCGAGAACGAGCATCATCAAGGCGATTGCCTTGTTGATGTGTTCTTTTCCAAGGTGAATCCGTATCACTGTCAAAAGTCTAGCGCACCCTTCTGATCTTGTTTATGGAGCTTCACTGGCGACGAGAATTGTTTCAGACTACTGTTTAAAGGGCAGTAGCACACGCTAAGGTCCCTTTCCCTCGCTGAAATATGTTTCGCAGAAGCCGTTTGAATATATTGTGTCTTGGCAATTAAGCAACGAGGAAATATCGCTTGTTTTCCAAAACGTTGTATTCTGAGTTGATCCTGTCATTATGCCAGCAACGACGTTCAATTGGTTGAGGTAGATGTACCCTGTCCCAACAATTTTGGTGCTGTTCGTCAGTTCTTGAGTCTGATAGATCAGTCCGTAACTTTGAAGAGCGTGCGTGGAGGATGTGAAGTCTGCATAGACTGGAAGCGTTACGTTCCGGCTAGTTGAAAGCCAGGTAGCACTCGATACGTCTTGGTCCGACAGAACTAAGCCGCTGATATAGGCTCTCACTTCAGTTACGTTACTTGTTTTCATTCTTTCCATGCTCAAAGAGACGGAAGAAGGAACATCTTTGGTGACTTCGTAGATGAAGCCGGTCGAGAGCAGAAAATAGGCTAGCAGTATGATCGCAACAAGAATCAGCCCCAGCTTCTGCTTGTTCGCTCGGATAGAGTGGTTTCTGAGTGGAAACGTGAACATTGTCACGCCTCCCAGGATGCAGAAAGGTGCGAGAAATAATGAGGCAAAAAAGTATATCCTTGAAATGTCGAGCGTGGCGGCAAAGTAGGGCAGCACGACTGCTGCAACGAATATGGATGTGCACGCAAGCATCATCGCTCCGAACTCTTCATCAAAACTCGTTCCTCGCCGTTTCATGACGTACTCCAAGACTCCGATAATAATGAAGAGGAATGTGACGTACTGAACAAGTCTGAAACTTTGGTGTTGAAGTACGCCTTGGCCTATGCCTAGTGCATGTAGAAGAGTGGTGTCTCTTGCGCTTGCCAAGAGAAAACCAGAAGAGAGGCCGTTCCACACTCTTGCTCCTGCGTTTGCAATAGCGATGAGGGGGGCTGAACTTGAGACATATGTGTACCATGAGAATGCGAAAACGAAAAGAAACAGCAGTCCCGCCTTGGTCAACAATTTTCTCTCAGCCGTCAGATTCTGGGCAAGGCTGCTCTGGGTTGCGCTTTGTAGCGTAACAGTTTTTGCCTTTGCGCCAAAGCCTTTGAGATTCTGAAGGATCTTGGACAAGAATGGACTTTTCATAAGATAGAGAAAAATGATGCCGATAAACATGCAAATCATGAATAGATATGTCGTCGCATAATGCGAAACAACCAAAGAGGCACTGAAGACCAGAAAAAGCAGGTTTCTTTTCCAACCACTGATTTTTCTGCTCAAGATCAACAGAACTAACGCTACCACGAAAAGTGTGGCCAGCTGTTGCCTTCCCAACCATAGCATTTCGTTGAAAAAACTATTGAAAGACATGAAAAAGAAGACCGAAAGAAACGCTATCGTCGCGCTGGTCTGTCTCCGGTACGCTTCATACAGTCCGAGAGGGACAAGCGAAAAAATCAGGGGGTAAACCACCTTGAATACCCAAACGATGTCCAAATTCATCAACTGAGCATAAATGACGGGCACCAAGGTGACGCTCAAGGCAGAATTAATCGTGTCAAGCAAAGCTGAGTTCCACACTGAGCTGCTCTCAACCAACTTGGCCAGATAATACTCATGATTGATGTCCCAACCAACAAGATAGGGCGACAGCAAGGAAAACTGGTACAACAAAGCGACAGCAATCATTAAAGTCGCAAGGGGATACAGCCTGTGATCCAGTTTTCCGAGGCTAGCCAGAATGATGAGCACAGAGATTATTGGAAACAGGAAGAGCAGAACCGTGTTCATTCTAAAAAAGTTGACGAGAAAGACTCCAACAATGCTTACTACCGGGGGAAGTAGGACGCCAAAGATTGAGAAGCGGGAAATCCCTTTGACCTCTGTCAGATCATGATTCGTATTGGGCCTGAGCCCTGAACCCGGCTTTTCCCTTAGATAAGCAGTTGTCAATAATAAAAGTACCACAATCATCACTGTTATGGTCACTGGCAGGACGGCAATCGGTTTTGTAATGCCTAGGCCGGGATAAGTTTCGTTGATTAAAAGTCCTAAAAACATAAGCAGCGCAATACTCAAGCACACGGAGTACAGTGCCGTCTCAATCAGATTGAGCGAACGCACACCGAGGACTCTGAGGATAACAATACCCGGAATGAAGGTAAGATAGACAAATACGACGGCCTGCCTGATTAGCGAGATTCCTGCTTGCAGGAAAACTGGTGCAATAATGTCTATGCCAATTGTGGAAAGCATCACTGCATGAATGGCTACGATTATCTGTGAGAACTTGCGGATTCCCCAAGAATCAAATGCAAGTATGTTATCGAAACGCGTTTACATCACACCAACGCGCACATAGACTGAGATACGACCAACTTGGCGGGCGAACCACGGCTGCTCATGTTCGAATCGAAAGATCTTGCCGCTATTTCTCTTTTCATTCTTGTACTGATTAAGACACTTCTATACGTAATGTCGGTCAAACGATCACATAACAAACAAGTGCTCTAGGATGTCAACAATCCTTCGAGACACCCCGAATTTCCCGAATATCTTCCTTGCGAGTTTGAACCTGCCCAGAATCTCCCCATATTCGCATTCGAGCCCTTCAACAGTTCTCGTGATCTCTTCTTTTCCAGAAGCTAAGAAGTTAACACCGCACTCTATCGTCTCAGTCCATTCGGTATTTTTCCTCAACGTGATGCATGGTGTGCCTAGTAACGCTGCTTCTTGCTGTATTCCGCCTGAGTCTGTCAGAACCACCTTCGAGTGGCTAATAAGGTCAAGAGCATCCAAATAGCCAACGGGCTCTGTTGCGACAAGACTCTTCAAATACTTTTCAAGCTTGAATCTTTTGATGAACTTCAAAGTATGCGGGTGTATTGGAAAAACCACCGATCTTGATCTGGAGAGTACAGACAGCGACTCCACTATTCCTTCCAGTGCCTCTTTGCTTTCAACGTTCTCTTCACGATGGACTGTAGCAAGGTAGTATTCTCTTGGTTCCAGTCCGAGTCTCCTCGTTGCACTATGACCTATTCTCTGTCGAAATTGATGCAACACATCGACTATCGGATGCCCAGTTAAGAATATCTTCTCCCTCGAAATACCTTCCTTCAACAGATTGGAAACACATGTACGAGTGGGAGCAAAGTGTGCTGAGGCGAGGTCGGCTATCAACACTCTATTTATTTCTTCAGGCATGTTCTTGTCAAAAGATCTGCATCCAGCTTCTACATGTCCTATCGGTATTTTGAGTTTTGAAGCTGCAAGCGCTACTCCAAGAGCTGAATTGGTGTCGCCCTCAACAAGAACAACATCTGGTCTTTCTTTTTTGATGAGTCTCTCTGATCTGGAGATTATTTTTGCGGTCTGGAACCCTTGCGAGCCAGATTTAACATCGAGGAAAAAACTAGGTTCTGGCAATTCCAGTTCCTTAATGAAGAGAGTAGACATGTTGAAACTATAGTGTTGCTGTGTGTGGATGAATGTCAGCCTAATTGATTTTCTACGCAGGATCTCTTCTATCACGGGTTGCATTTTTATCATTTCTGGCCTCGTTCCAGTGAAGATTGCTGCTTTCAATTCCTTCATATCAAACACTTGCTTGCGCATCTCTGTTTACATTAGCTGCGCACACTAGAAAAAACGATGTCGATGAATCTATCTTACCAACGTTGGACGCAAGGGAGGTTCTCTTGATCCTCATCATTACCCAAGCTGTCCATTCGGGGGGATATCTAGTATCTCATCATAAAACTGCAGAAGCTTGGTTTCCATGATAGACCAGTTATACTCTCTCAGGTAGAGCTTCCTCGCTCTGAGCCCCATCTTCCTGAACTCTTGCTGACCACCTTCCTTCATATCCTTCAGAGTGTTCTTCAATTCCTTCGCATTGCGGAAATCCGTTATGAAGCCGCAATCGTTCTCTTGCACAATTCTCCCCACGTTCGTTCCTTTCTGGGCGAGAACTGGCTTCGACAGTACGAGAGCTTCAAAGAATTTGTTGGGTAGACCTATGACGTTGTTGTAACAACTTGGATCATAAGGTATAACAACACAATCACAAAGGCTGGTTTGCTTCATTACATCAGCATGATCCAAAAAGCCCAGAAATCTGACATTTTGTGCATTTTCAAGGACTCTTGACACGACTCCTTCCATTTGACCGCGACCTGCAATCAGCAACTCAAAACCATCCATGTCTTCTAATGTCTTGGCTAGGTTGAGCAGAAGTGGCAAGCGATCCCTCGTAAAAATCCCCGCGTAAAGAAACACTATTTTGTCTTTGTTTGGCCTGCCAGCACTAGATGAAAGGTTGGGGTCCAGACCCTTGTCCGGAACTGTATTGTAAATGATCGTAGAATGTATTGGCATATTACTGTCTCCTACCTGGGCAATCTGTCCTTCACTTACAAGAATCAGGTTGTCAAGTCCCTTGATTGCCCGTCTTTCGAACCATCTTACAATCTTGCTTATTAGAAGAGGCCTCTCGATGTAGGCATCCGAATAGAAGTCAGCTAGATCATAGACTATTTTGCTGTTCTTAAGCTTTGATGCAAACCAAGCGGCCATTAAATTGTCAAGATTCTGTGGTTGGACAACATCAAATTTATTTGTTACCAGAAAAACGATTACATAAAGCATCCAGACAGGTATAAAAAGAATCGCTTTCATTCCGTAGGGCGCTTTCAACTTAAACCTTCTAATCTTCACCTTATCCTTGACTTCAAAAGGTGACTTGGCTGATTCTCGGTCCCATTCTAGCAGACAAACACTGTGTCCTTCCTGCGCCAATGTTCTAGCAATTCTGAAATTTCGCGGAGCTTCGGTCGAAGTCGACAATAAAACCACATTCGCGTGACATCGGGTTCTATGAAAAGAAAAAGGGCTGGATTCTCCCGATTGCATAAGCCCAAGCACAGACTCTGCATTTCTCTTTGACGTTTGTCTCAAGCGATTCTCCACCAATTGTGGGGCTGACATAAGTGCATTAGTGAAGCGCGCGCGTGACCCTGTACTCATGGCTGAGCCTCAGGAAGCCTAACCCCACCGCTTCATAGGACTTGGAGAATTCTCGCGCGCGCTCTCACGGCTATGCATCCTACTGCTCTTGGCAGCATCCATCGTTCAGAGCCTGCTTCGCGCAGCGCTATTCAGGTGCCTCATTGCCAAGTACCTCGCGAATCCCTCGTCTGAGGCCCATTCACCCGCGGTCTTGTGACCCCAATCTTGGGCTATACGGCTTAACCTCAATGCTAAAGACCTACCAACCTGGTTCACGAGATCTGCAATCGGACTCTTCAATGCATCCTTGATCTTCACTATTATCTTCGCCAGCACGTCAATCAGCGTAGCATTCTTCGGCGTTTTCATGCATCTCGGAACCAGGTAAAGTAGTGCCCTCTCAGTACTGTTCAAAACCCTGAACCACACACGTCTCCTCAACGCTTCTCTGCGCAGTTTCAGAAAAAAGTGCGGAGTGAATTCCACTATCGTTTCCCCTATCTCCCCTAACACGCCTATGGATGTATTGCAAACCAACTATAATAAACCTAACTAGACAGCAATTATAGAAAACAGTTCCAACCTTCAGAAGTTTCAAACAATTCAAAACAGAACCCGCTTAGGCTGTGTCATGTTCCAAGAACGGTTTGTTGAAGGCTTTCGTCAGGGGCCATGTCAGAGGCGCTCGTGATCAGTTCGTCTCCGGAGTAGCCTTCATAAGTGGTGAGGATGTTCCATTCAATCATTTTGGTTCCATTAAGTTCACTCATGACGGCAACCACGGTCAAGCTGTTCTTGTTGTAGTTAACCTGGCAGGTTTGCACCGTTCCCGCGTCCACGTCCACAACGGAACCCGTCAGCTGAGTTGAATTCATGTTCACGCTTATCATGTAAGTCTTCAGAACGTCCGTATCGTTTTCCAGAATCAACGTTATGTTCCACTGGGCGTATTCTCCGTCGCCAAGAACGGAAACCGGATCCGCCACGTTGACAGTCACGGTTAACGTTGTTCCGTTCACCTTCAACGCCGCACTAACCACGTCAATCATGCCCGGATACTGTGTTCCCACGCTCAACACCACGTCGTTTGCAGGATCATCCAGTTGCGAACTGTCTGAAGTCCCCACGTACAAACGGTACAAAATGACAGAAGTGACAAGGACTGCAATGACTGCCACCACTATTAACATCAAAAGCTTCGATTTCTTCTTACGTGGAGGCTGTCCCATATTTCACCACTGATGGAAGAGCGAGATATAACAGTTGCGCCCAAGGTCCTCGACAACCGCGTGCTATCTCAGCCCGTATTCCCAACACTACCGCAATTCTCATTCTCTTTCTTACCGTTCATTTTTTCTGCAAGTCTCGTTGTCGCACAAAAGGTTATTGCTGTTGACACAACGAACAACCCAAAAAGCAGGAAAGACATTCTTGCTAACACAATGTTCATTTCCAAGCGATGATACGTTGCATCGAGGTTCAGCATCCAGGCGCCAAAAAAGCGCGCGCTCGACGTATGAAGAATGAACTAGGCGCACGCGCTAATATTTGACTCTAATGGATTTAGTAGACAGGTGTTATTGTTCCCTTCAGATCTAGGTCGTCAAGTCTGGGAGAACCTTTCATTGGGAGTATAACGTGGCTTGCGCCCAGTGAAACGTGTAATGTTTGGCCGGACAAGGTTCCTGTTTTACCGGACATGCACCAGAGTGCAGTTTTTCCTCCGTATTTGGGAGTCAGCCAGAGGTACAGTGCGATGTAATGGCAGTGTGAAACTAGTTCTCCACTGCCCCGTGAAACAGAGAAGGTTCCATAGCCATGGTTTACGCTCACGTCTCCGCCTTTCACGTGTAGATCTATTTCAATCTTCAGTTTCCCATCGGCTGTGCCTGTCAAAGTCAGAGCAACGTTGACGTACACGTGTTTGTGCGGATCATAGGCCGTGCCGGTAAGTGTCAACGTGAAGCCATGAGTCGGCTTTGCAAAGACTGTGGTGTAGCCCGTGTAGGAGGCTGCAAGTGCGCTTGCGATTAGAATGGAAATTACGATGGAAACAACTAATCGGGATTTCATAGTCTAGCCTTTCTCCAGACTTATATGAAAGGATTACCTACTTAAATCTTGCTGAATCGGCGATGTCAATATCAATCCGACATGCGGGCCTGCTGCTAAACTTCTTTCTGGCCTCTCTGGCCACGGCAGTTACCGTTCTGTTCGGGCTCTTCAAGCTCATAAACCTCTTAGACATCAGGTTTTACCTTCTCTATTCTCCCAACACCGTTAACATCGTCATCTTCTCGCCCACGGTGGACCTGTCAATATGGGTTGTCTCACTGCTGCTGGCTGTTTTGGAAATGCTCCTGATGAAAGCACTGCGCGACGTTAGCTTTCCCCGCTGGACAATATTGCCCTTCCTCTTTCTGGCAGCCTCGCTTGCAGTTTTTCAAGTCAACGACGGTATAGCCTACTTCCTCGCCGTTCCCGCAGGACTCGCCATAGCGGGTCTATCAACCTACTTTGGAGATGGCTACCTTGTGGCTGGAAGGAAAGAAGCAGCTTCATTCACGTTGTCGTGCGTTACAGGCCTGTTGATACTCTTTGAAGTTGCCTCGGCCTCGTCGTGGATATTCAACGTTTTCGATTATGAAGTCCCCTTCGGATCCAGTTCGCGCTGGATATTCCCCACAATCGACCTTCAACTGTTCAACGTGCTGTACCCTCTCACGTCCTGGCTGTTCCTTCTTTTCCTGTACAGCTGGATATGGATTCCAGCCGTGAAGCACGCTCTCTCAAGAGTCACAGCGTCAAAGCACATAAAACTGAGAATCGACAAAATCTCGTTGTCTCGCATTCAAGACGCAGGTTCAACACTAAAGTTGAACAGCAAACACGTGACACTCCTCCTGCTTCTCTCGTTAGCAGTTGCCGCCTTCATAGCATACTACCCGTACGTTCACCTTCCAAACTCAACCCTAGTCGGAGCGGACTCCATGGATTACCTCAAATGGTTGAACAACGCAACGCAGAAAGGGCCGCTGACCGCTTTCGACACGGACAGGCCTTTCCCTATCCTGCTCATGTACGCTGTCCAAATCGCAACTGGTTCGTCGCCTGAAACCGTCGTCAGATTAATGCCCACAATCCTTGCCATATGCCTCAGCCTGGCTGTCTACTGGTTTGTCAAGGTAGGAACCAAAAATGAGCTCGCCGCCCTAATGTCCTCGCTTTTTTCATCCTTTTCCTTCCAGGTCACAGTAGGCCTGTTCTCGTACTTCATTGCAAACTGGCTAGCCATCATCGAATCTCTTCTTCTCCTGGTTTTCTTGTTGAAAAGCTTCGAAAAACAATCCTGGAAATACATGGCGGTGTCAGCGGTCACAGGCATGGCCGTGCTTCTGACGCATCCATACACCTGGGACGTTTTGATGGCAATTCTAATCCTCTATTCTGCATGGGCACTCATTGGAAAGAGGTCGATAAAAAAAAGAGAAATCATCCTCTTGACTTTGCTTCTGACGTCCAACTTTGTCTTCTACACGGCATATGCTCTGGCGCCGTTTGGAAAAGGCTTAAGCAGCGGGGAGGGAGGTAATCTGCGCAGTGTAGCGTCAGGTATCAGCGTTTCAAACCTTTTAAACCTGCAGAACAACCTTGCCGCGATGGTTCAGTTGTGGTTAGGGGGTCTGTTTGGGAACCCGTTGTTGATACTGTTGGCAGTTGCGGGGGTGTTTTCAATGTTTGACTTTGCAAAGAGATTCAACAGGATAATGCTGCTCTGGGTCATGGTTCCTTCGCTCGCTCTTCTAGCTGTCACTCCCGACCCATACTACTACCGTTTCCTCTACCTCATCCCCATTCAAATCCAAGCAGCTGCTGGCCTCGTCTGGATAATCAGCAAGCTTGGATATGTGAGAAGCTGGTTCAAACACGACAGGAATCTTCGCACATTCAAGATATTAACAGTCATGCTAGTCGTTCTCTTTCTGCTCAACTACGCTTTGCGGTCAGTGGATGAAGCGTTAGTTCACATACTCTAGCGCGGAACAAGTTAGCGCACGCTGCTAAAATCTCTTATCTTAGGTTGGGTTTTAGTATGTCCTTATGGTGCAAGTGCCCGAGCATATTATCAAAAGGTCTGGGTGATTGAATGAGACAAGACATTCAACCGTGTCTTGCTTGCGGTCGATTATTCAAGAATACGGGAACGCTTCCGAATCAAAAAGGTTATTGTTGTGTTGTTTGTGTGCCTATTTTATGTGTTGAATGTGGAAAACCGTTTATTCCTAAGATTCTATCCAAAAAAAGAAGAAGAAATCAAATATTCTGTTCGGAAGCTTGCAAAACCAAATTTTATCATAAATCCTATTGCGGAAAAGAACGAAACAAAGAATACTTGCAGAGACCAGAAGTTCAAGTGAAAGTCAAAGCTATTCAGAGGGAATATCAAAAAAGACCAGAAGTAAAGGCAAGATATAAAGAATACCGCCAGAGACCAGAAATAAAACCGAAGAATGAAGCATATCACAAAGAATACTACCAGAAACATAAAGAAGAAATAAAAGCTAAAAGTGAGGAAGATTATCAGAACCACAAAACCGAAATCTTAGCATATCAAAGAATACTACCAGAAACATAAGGAAGAAATCAGAGAACAACGACATAAACAGTATCTAGCACACAAACTTAAGCGACTTTAGCCTCTAGACCTACCTTTTTCTCTTCGTATTGGTCTCTCATTAATGAAAGAACCTTCTGTACTGCATGGCTCAGCGCGCGCGTTTTAATCTTTTTCCAAAATCTCATTGATTAAAGGTTTTACCTCTGGTATTCTCTTCTTAATTGTTTCCCAAACGAGTTCGTTGTCAACACCGAAATAGAAATGAATCAGTCTATCTCGCATTCCCGCCATTTATTTCCATGGAACTTTGGGATGTCTCTTTCTCATTGCCTCAGGAATTTTCTTTGTCGCTTCCCCTATTATCTAATTTCCTTATGACTGCACTTGTAGTCTTATCATCTGCTCTAAATTCTTCGAAGCTCATATTCCCAACAAACTTTTCAATACTCTCCATCGCCTCTAGAATGTCTTTGAAGTAAATTCTGTAGTTTCTTCTCATAAAGAGACAACTTCTTTTAAGACTGATTCCTTAATCTCTTCTCTTAAGGCTCTTTTTGAAACGACATCCACCTTCTGTTTCAATCTTCTCTCTAAAAACAGAGAAAGCCCCACTAGGTCAAAAAGGTCTGCTCCCTCTTCAAAATCAACAAGAACATCAATATCGCTTCTTTTCTTCCTTTCTCCTCTGACGGCAGAGCCGAAAATCCCTATTATTTTTACTTTAAACCTTCCTCTGAGTTCTCCTTTGTGTTCTATTAATATCTCTTTTAGTTCTTCAATTGTTTTCATATTTTCCCATAAGATTAAATGCCTTGACCTTTTTAAGGATGCTTTCCTTTGCCTATTGTTCTTTTTTTTAGATTCAAAGCAGCGCGCGCGGCGTTACGGGCTTTGTATGCTTTCACTTCTACTTCTCCGTGGTTCAATACGTATTTCAGTAGTTTCTTTGCAGGTTTCAAAAACCATACATGTGAGAGACTTCTCGATTCCCCTGACAAGCCTCAATTTGTCAATGACAAATTTTCCAACCGCATCGACATCCTTGGCTCTGAGTTTTATCAAGAGGTCCCAGTCCCCAGTGATGATGTAGACTTCTTGGACTTCTAGGAATTTTGCAATGTCTGAAGCTATTTCTCTCTGCGAGATCAGCTTGTCCTTGTCCCTGGTTTGGTAGGAGACAGAAGCCAAAATCAAGGCTGTTGCACTTAGGCCAAGTTTCTGTGAATTCAAGACGGCTCTATAATCCTTTATAATGCCTAACTCTTCCATGCGCCTTATCTTCGCAAAAACTGTCGTTATAGGTGATCCGATTTTTCTGGCAATTTCCCGACTGCTGAGTTTACAATCTTTCTGTATCAAGGCTAGGATTGCCAGATCTTTCTCGTCAAGCTTGGTTTCCATGATTGTAATTTTTACACTTTTGAGCCATAAATACTTTGCTTTTTCGAAATATTTCCAACGATTTTCATAAAAAATTTATTACCAGCAGCGTGCATTTAATGCAGGTAACGTGCAAAAGCTGTTGAAAAGACATCACCGATGAGAGAGTGGATTGATGATCAGGAAACAAGCAAATGTAAGAAAAGACGCGTTGATTCTCAGTCGCGAACTTGTTGAGATGCCGAGACCGCTTGAGCTTCTATCTAAAAGCGAAATCGAGAAAAAGCACTGCATAAGCAGGGTGATGACCTACGTGTTGAAGCATCTCACAGACGAATTTGCTTCCGAAGGGTTTGAATGGTTGCTGCCCGTGATACTATCACAGTCAACTGATCCATTGTGGCCAGATCAATGCGCATCCATCGAAAAACGCATTGAAGTCGAAATCTACGGAAAGACTGTTCGGACAACGGCGAGCATGATTATTCACAAGCTGGTTGCCTGTTCCATAATCAGTCCCAAACTGTTCTCGCTTTCGCCGAACGTGAGGATAGAGAAAAGTGAAAGAGGAACCAGCGGAGTGCACGCTTATGAATTTACCCAGTTGGATTTTGAGGTCAGAAACGCCACTTCGAGAGACATTAGAAGTTTCGTTGAAGTGGTTATCTGCAGATTGGTAGAGAATTTGAAGGAAGACATGAGTGAAGAATTGCTTTATCTAGAAAGGTATGATGATCTGAGAAAGCCGAGAATTCCGTTTGAACTCTATGATAAGACAGAACTTGAAAAAGAATACGGTGTAGAATGGGAAAAAAGTGTGTTGGCTGAAATTGATGATCCCGTGTGGGTAACCAACCTTCCCAGAGAATTCTACGACTTTGAAGACTTCCAAAGCGGCAAATGGGACAACTACGACCTGCTGCTGCCCCAATACGGAGAAGTATTATCTGGTGCTAGAAGAGAGTTTGAATTCGGCAAGATAAACAAGAAAATGGAGCGAGACAACGTGAGAAAGGATAACTACAGCCTGTTGTTAAGATTGGCAGAAGAAGGAAGGTTGAAACCCTCGGCTGGCGCTGGAATCGGCATTGAAAGGCTTGTCAGCTGGATTACCGGAGCCAAGCACATTGGTGAAACACAACTTTTCCCCAAAATACCAGGAGTAATCTATGACTTATGAACCGCTGAAAACGATGCACCCTGGTTCCCCGTACGTCACTGAATCGCGCAGCGCGCATGTGTGTTCCTAAATTGGCCAAAAATGGCTTTTATTCTGTTCTTGAATTTTGGGAACACTGCTGAACTTCGGCTGGCTCCGTGTCCTCTATGGGAACTAGAATGTCTGGAATTTGCTAGTCGGAATTAAAACCATTTTTCACCATTTTCGGAACAAGCATGCGCGCTAAGCGGTCAATACTTCGAAAATTGAGAGAGTAGCGTCTTTCTTAGCCCTTTTCTTTATCGCTTCGACATCTACAACGGTAAACCTCAGAATCGCCCTTATGTCCTCTTTATCCTTCAGAGCCCTTTCTTTGGGAACTGTTGCCTTAATCATTCGCAGCTTTGCCAAAATCAAATCCTCAGGCGTCTGGAAGAACGTTTGGATGCCAGCGACAGTTCCGACTCTCTTTTGCAGTTTCTCGTTTAAAATTATGATATCGGTACTATACGCTGTCTTTCTATCACCAAAGGTCACAATCCTGTAACCAGACGCTAATGCCCTATCGATTTCTTTCTCGTCAGCTCTCATGCCGGCGCGCGCCAATGTACGTACGAGCCTGCTTTTTCCAAGTTTGTCGGAAACCTGCACCATCAGATCGACGTCAGTCGTAGTTCTGGGCAAACCGTAGAAGCTTGCTGCTATCGCGCCAGTGAAGGCGTAGTCAAGTCCAGAAGCCTCAAATGCCTTGACCAGTCGCCTGACAAGGTTGGAATACGCTTGCATCTTATTTCACGTGTCCTCCTCGATGCTGCCATCGCTTTGCCCATTCAAGCCTCTCACGCAACTCATTCATTACTTCCTCTTCGGCCATGCCCGGATTCCGCCCTTTTATGCCGTCCAAGCACACTCTAACCATCGCCTCTGTCATTTCAATCGCCATATTGACCTTTGCCTCAGGTTTAAGACGTCCCACACGCTTCAAACCCGCCTCCTGCAGAGGCCCACAGCCTTCCCGCACATCCCGACGCCCAGACACCTGCAACGTGCCCACACTGCCAAGCTAACCTATAGAACATTAGCTTAAGAATCATTTCCTATCACGCTCAGTCCCAAGTGAAAACCTCAAACCGTGCATCAACACCTAGACCTCAATACAAACGGGAAGATACTAAGACATTGGAAAAGAGACATGTGACGCCACAAGAATTCTCAAAAGAAATTCGAAGTGTTTTTGTAGCGGGCGCGCGCTCGAGATTCGAACTCTCGCCCACATGATAGTCTGGGAAGAGAAGGGCGGAGTTGAACCCGCTTGGGTTTGGGGGCGGGCAGCCTCATCATGCGCGAGAAGGCGAACAAAAACTGGCTGCTCCAGCACTATTTCAATAAATGCTCCAATCTGATTAACTTTATTTTGCAAAATAGGCTATTGGTGGGGTCGCTGGGATTTGAACCCAGGTTGCCAACGTTCTGGACGGAAAACTCCATTCCCCAGGCTGGTATCCTAGACCAAGCTAGACTACGACCCCATGGCACTGGTCAAGGACCCTCTGTAGAAGAAAATCATTAACACACTAATTAGGCTTAAGTCTTCTGGAGTTTCAAAAAGCGCGCGCGCTAGTACTCTAGCATGCGCTGTCAACAGTTAGCTGACCCCTCAAGCTTCGAAGCTGTTTTGCAACAGCTTGGAAACATGTTGCATTTTGGCACAGAGCAGGCCTGATTCAACAGGCTCTCAGAAGGATGGTTTTTCCAGAATCAGGATAGATTCACATCGTATCATGCCTGCCTGACTCTTTTCAAGCTGTCTGACAATAGTCCTGTCCTCTTTGAAACCCAACATCAAAGCCATTTCCCTCAAGACTTGGTCATTCTTGACAACAGCGTAATCGCCATCCAGTTTGTAGCGATTGTTCCCTATCACTATCGCGCATTTGCAGGAGCGCTTGAGCACTCGGTACATCTCTTTCAGGACAACGTACATGTCCTTGAAGAACTTGTAGGTCCGCATGGCTTCCTTCGCCCGTCCACACCTGACCAGTGTGGACACGGCGTCTTTGGCATCTTGAGGAAGATTCGCATAATCAGGCGTATTGTTTCTTATTTCGGCCAGAAGAGACTGCGAGTAAACCTTGAACCGCGGGCTGCCTATCATGTTTATTTCCAGCTGAGGAATGTCTGCCAATTTCATCAACGTAAGCTGCGGATAATCATTCTTGACATAGTCTAACGCCGTGCTGTAGGGAGGGGAATCAACTACAGCGTCGATACTTTCACTTTCGATCATTTTCATGTCTCTCGTATCAGCAGCATACGTTCTTGATTCTCCTAGCTTGATCTTCAATACCTGGTTCAGTTTGTCGAAGATGTAGACTCTCAAGTAGAGGTTCTTCAGTCTGTCCTGTAACACGTCGACAAACTCGCCCTTGCGTCTTCTCGCCAAATCCGAAATTGCTCCGCTCAGCGCAAGCAGGAGGAAGTCGCGGATTTTCTCATCCTTCACTTTTTTGGCCAGTTCATGTGCAACGATAACATGATCCGTTGCTTTGGATTTGCTGAAGAGAGACGTGAATCTTGCTGGAATGCTGCTCTTCCTCTCTTCGACCGTATCCTCATAATAGTCTGGAGGAACAAACAATACGGAACCGGAAGATTGAGTCTCATGGCCAAGATTGCTACGAAGGTCCTGCAAATAGCTGTCGATACCTTTCTTCAATTCTTCTGGAGGGATGGTGAGTATATTGCATTTGACGTTGCACATCAGCGCCGAAAGAGGATTAATCTCGATTCCCGTGCTGTCCAGCCCCATCCACGTGGCTTCGACTAGCAGAGTCCCGCATCCCGCGAAATTGTCCATAACTCTTCCAACAGGTTTGGGGAAAACGTAGTTTAGAAGGGCTCTAACCATTTTGGGATGAAACTTGCCTTTGTAAGGGTGCATGTAGTGAGTCAAGTATAACGAGGGTTCCTCTCTGATTGTGAAGTAGTCTTCCAACCTCTTTCCTATTTGCATCGTCTCCGTCGCGGGGATTCTGTGAAGTTTTTCAGTCAAAAATGAGAAGAGAGAGTCAACGTTACTTGAGGCTTCTTCCTCATTTCTGCTGAGCTTGGAGATGTATTGGGATTTTTCAAGGAAGTACTGATTGGTGATGAACCTCAGCAGGACACAACCGTTATTGCTAAAGTATTCAACATTCTTTCCTTTCATTCCTTCAGGAAACATTCGTTGCAAAACACTTGGTGGACTGTTGGATTCGGTGATGACGAAGAATTCTCTCGTATAAGCCAAGCGCATGACTAGCTGCGACACGTCGCGTATTTCCTGTGTTTTTGCAGAAAATCCCTGACATTCTCCATACGGAAGCTCGTGTGCAAAAAAATCCTGCACTCGAACGTTCCCAGTTCTGAAATTGCTGAAGGGCGTGCTGTCCAAAATGTCAGAGAAATTCCTCACCGGATTAACATTCCCGAATAAGCTGTTCAGTTCCATCTGGGCGAAGGTGATTTCATGCTTTTCTTTTATGCTGTTGAACAGCTTGAAGTACCAGCATACTTCCAACGACAACCCTCCACTAGCCGGAACGCGCGACGTGTTCCAGGTTTTATCTTCACGTAAGTATTCTCGCTTGCCTAATATAAGAGGTCAACAATCCACAGTACGGTCTTTCTTGGACGGGTGAAGTGGTTACCGCCCACTGAAAGCTTGGCTATGGATTCAGAATTGAAAAAGGCAGCAGAACAGGAAGATTAAAGATTAATTAGGACGTGAAACCTTCTAGCAAAACAATTGCGGGGTGGAGACATGACTGGTAAAGTTGTGGTTTTGATGGGGTCGGAGCGGGATTTGGAGTTTTGCCGTGAAATAGCCAAGCATCTCGAAGCTTTTGGGCTGGAGTATCAATTCAGAGTCGCTTCTGCCCACAAGACCCCTGAGAAGGTTTTGGAGATTCTTAAGGAGTTTGAGCAGCAGAAGACTGTTTACGTCACCGTCGCAGGCAGATCAAATGCTCTGAGCGCTTTTGTCGACGCGAACACTGCAAAACCGGTTATTGCGTGCCCGCCCTACTCGGAAAAATACGGTGGAACGGACATATACTCGTCTCTTCGAGTTCCCAGTGGAGTGGGCTCGGTCGTGACGGTTGAGCCTGAAGGAGCCGCGGTTGCCGCAGCCAAAATACTTGCTGTCGAAGACCGTGCTTTGGAAAAGAAAGTTCGAGAGTATCAGAACGCGAAGAAGAGAGAGATCGAGAAAGCCGACGAATCTGTCAAGAAACTGAAGTAGTGTGCGATTATGGGTAGCGTGAAAGATCTCGAGGTGGTCAAGAAGCCGACAAAAAACGCCATGGGCGTCGGCAGGTTCCACTTTTCAGATAGATACTCAGTCTTCGATTGGGGAGAAATGCCAGATCATATCGAGAATAAGGGAGCCGCTCTGTGCATAATGGGAGCTTACTGCTTCGAGAAGCTGCAGGAGAGAGGCATAAAAACTCATTACAGAGGCCTGATTGACAAAAACGGGAAAACTGTCAACGTTGAAGAGTCAGAGCAGCCGACGAGCGTTATGGAAATAGACCTGGTCAACGTTTTCAGACCTCAGACAGTTATGAAGGACGGAAAACTCCAGTATGACTATCGCGTGTACACGCCCAACCTGAGGAACTTTCTGGTACCGCTTGAGATAATTTACAGGAATGGGTTGCCGGAAGGCTCCTCAGTCTTCAAACGGCTGGAAGAAGGCGTAATCACCATTGAAACGCTGGGTTTAGATCATTACCCCAGGCCTGGAGAGAGACTTTCCAAGCCGATCTTTGACGTGAGCACGAAGCTAGAAGAGGCCGACAGGTACCTGACCTGGGACGAAGCAAGAGAAATCGCAGGCTTGACGGTTGAAGAGGTTGAAGACATCGAGGCTCTGCTTTTCAAAGTCAACAAGATGATAACACAGATGGCGTTGAAGGCCGATTTGGAAAATGAGGATGGAAAAATAGAGCTGGCTTTTGACCCTGAAAGAAGACTTATGGTAGTTGACGTTGTGGGAACACTTGACGAGTGCAGATTCACCTACGAGGGACTGCACGTCAGCAAAGAGATCGCCAGACAGTTCTACCGAAAAACAGATTGGTACAACGACGTTGAAGAAGCGAAAAAAAGAGCAGAAACAGAAGGAGTCAAAGATTGGAAGAAACTCTGCAAGTCCAAACCGCCGAAGCTTGACCCAACCTTGAAAAGGACAATCAGCCAGATGTACATGGCCGTCGCAAACGAATTGACAGAAACAAGGATATTTGAAGCTCCAAACCTTGCGGAAATAGTCAAAGGCTACAGAAACTAGGACCATCCGCTGGCCCCTTGTGGAAAACCGTCCTTAATTTCACACATGAAAGAGCGGAAGGGACCAGTCGGCCAGCAAAACATCATCATTCTGCGAGTTTAAATCAGAAATCACAATCATTACGTCCTGTCCTTTCTGCGGATTCATAAATTATATTTTGAACTAGCAATTTCTCATATCCGAGAACGTGAACATGAAAGTCATAGAAGTTCTTATCGAGGTTCCCTGCTTCAAGTGTTTGTTTGCTGAGCCGATAATGGAGAGTCATCTGCACTGCAACCCCAATGAGTGCGAAAAACTAACTGACTGGCTTCTTTTGCAGGTTCGACAGGACGGGAAGGGAGATCAGACCGCGAGCCTGACGATTGCCCACGCAGAGACTCCGAGATGACCGTAGCGAACCTCGTTTGGAACGGACAGCATGTCTTCTTCGTATCGAAGAATTGGGGAAAACAATCTTGAATTGGATTCTGTTGATTGTTTCTGCGCGCTTCAAACGGTTAAACACTAAGCTGCAAAGACTTGAGAGTTTCGCCTGCTAGGATTCTCTGCGGTGCAAGGGGAAACATTGGGGAGTTTGGGTTCCCCATTTGCTTAAGTGACTAGTTCGTGCAGCTGTTTTATGTTTAGTGCTCTTTTTATTTCTAGGGCTATTCGGTCGCCCGTGCTTAGTGGTTTCTTGTATTTGGCGTTTGCGTACTGTGAGCCTAGGCCCATGTGAACGTTTGTGCCGCCTCCGTGTCTGAGGGCAACGTCCTGTGTGACTGGGATGTGCATGTACGGGTCTCGCGTATCGGGCACGTCGTAGAGGCCGTAGTCAACGGCGGATTTGGCTTCGGTGCCACCAGTGTAGTCCAGTTTGTACCCGGGCTTCAGCTCATACTTGGAAACGCGGTCCCACGTGATGAGAGTTTGCAGGCACCATGCACCGATGATTCCAGGGGACGAGAACTCTCGGCAGGCGAGCATGAAACGGTCAGCGTACCGGTGAACGTCTTTCAACAGCGATTCGCGCAGGCTCAGTATCGCATGCGCTGTGACCTCGAATGACGGAACCTTCTTTATTTTTCGTTGAACGTCAATTGGAAGCCTCTTTATTCCGTCGAGTATCGTCTCTCTTCGCTCATCGATAGAAAGGAACTGATTGGCCAAGCAGACCCTTGCCTCTTCCATGTTCACGTTGTACAACTTGGAAAACCAGTTGTCAACGTCTCCCCACTCGCTTTTCGCATCCAACGGCGAAAAGAAGAAGTTGAAGTTCGCGTGAGGCCCAAGGACTATCTGTTCAACCCGACCGTTCTCAAGCGCCTCCTTGCTCAGGTTTCCAGCCCGAACCTCTCTCTCAACTTTGGCCTCCAAGTCCTCCGAATCCGCGGCAAAGATGAACTCTCTTTCAAAAGCTCTGTGAGCGTGCTCAGCCTTCAGAATCATCGGTTCATTCACTGGTCTCTTGAATCTTATGCCCCTCTTGCGCACCTCGTATTCATAAGACTTCGGCGAAGGTATACTGGCCTTTTCCGCAAACCAGTAATAGTCTTTTTCAATCTCACCCCTGTTCTCGATTTTCAAAAGATTCCTCGAACCCAGTATCGGAACCGCATACTTGTCTTCAATCACGCTGCAACGCTCGTCTCCGCCAACATAAACCGCAAAAGCCCTGTTCGTTATCTGCATACACTCCAAGTTGACAAGCTCGTCAACGTACTTGACTATGTCAGAATACTTGTCAAGAATCAGTATGGTGCTTCTCCATTCGCCGTTCTTCTTTATGTCCTTCGGATCATTAACAACGCGCAGATCTCGCTTCACCAACCCCGGCAAATCTTCCACAATCTCTTCTGGTCTGCCGACCATGGGGTTTTGAAGGTAAATCCTCGCCCTGCTCGGCGTGGTGTAGATTATGCTTCTCACACCGTAGTTGCGCTGTCCCTGCCAAGCATCCAGGGCCGAATGAGAACCCAAGTTCAGGCCGATTGGTTCCTTATACTTCTTAACTATTTCCTGCATTTCCTCTCTTTCTATGACCACAAACATCACCTGCTAGACTATGCCAAGTTAGACGACCAGACTTTTTTTAAATCTTTCCACGTTCAGTAGCGAAAACGTTGATAGGCCAACCGCATGCTCCACAATCAGGTTTCGATGTCCTCGACCACCCTGGATAGGTAAGAATCTTCTAGATTTCTTTTCTATTCTGTTCTTACATGTATAGTTATAAGAAAAGCAGCGGGCTTTTTCGGATGGAGAGGGGAGTCATGTCCGAATCCTGCTGTTGGCTGTTCGTTGAAAACGTTCCATTGCTTTTTGACAAGGAAAGGATTCAGAGACAACTTAAGGTAGAAACTTGGCTTGACCTAACACAACTGTTGAAGGAAATAAAGGAAGAAGACGACGACAAGAAAAGCCAACAACAAGCAATAAACTACGTTGTCTAAAGGCCACAGGCCTCCAAAACCATTTCAAAACTCTCACGGTTTCTACACTTCTTGTAAGACCTCAATGCTTCAATTATGGCCATCTTGTCTTTCTCGCCGATCTTTCCAGCAACCTCTCCTGCAATATCGCTGATGAACAAAAACTGACAGATAGAGGTAACGTTGGCTGGCGCCCGGTTCACGCTGGCCGTTTCAAAGTCAACGATAAACGGCCTATCTGCTCGGTCAACGATTATGTGTTTTGGCGCATGGCTCAATTCTCCATGATCCAAGCCGATATTGTCCAAGAGCCAGCATTGCTCAAGTACCTCGCGCAAAACCTTCCTAATCCGCACTTTCTCGACACGCTCCCGAAGCCATTCGGGTAGCAAAAAGCCGTCGACAAACTGCATCAAAACCATGTTGCCAGTATACCCTAGCAGTTCAGGCCCAACCGTGACAGAATTAGCCTTTTCCAGCATCTCTGCTTCATGCCGCATCATCGACCGGTCGGCATCCAACCTTCGAACCTTCAGAGCCGCCTTCTTCTTATTGACATGAGCTATTAGGACGATTCCGACACATCCCTTGCCTAGAACGTTCACGTTAGAAACTTGCTTGAGACCCCGAAATTCCAAAGCGGTAACCCCTAGCGTTTGGAGTTCCTTCAACCGTTTTTTCAGTTCCACCTTTTCAGGTTTGGGATAACATAGTATTTGTGCATACGCCGTGTCTTGTGTCAGTCCTTCGATCGGCACGATGAACGCTTTCTTCAAGGCTTGATACTCCCATCTTTTTATTTCCAGCCACGCGAATAAAAGCTAGCTGCATTGAGCTCGTTCGCGGAAGACTGATAGAGCTCCTTGCAAGTCTAAACTTGGCTCTGAGGAATACCCGAATGCGCTTCACTCAACATCTCATTTTGATTTCAGATTCGTCGTGGAAGTTTAAAAGCAGGAGGGAACATAGAAAAAACAAGTTGTAAGGGAAAGACTGCCATGCCGAGGTTTAAGCAGACCGCGGAAATACTGAAGCTGATGAGCAGAAAAGAGGCCATACGCAACGTGGGCATAATCGCACACATTGACCACGGAAAAACGACGATGACCGATTCACTGCTCGTTGAAGCTGGTTTGCTGTCGTCGCAAGTGGCAGGCTCAGCCAGAGTTCTCGACTATTTGGAAGAAGAGCAAAGACGCGGAATCACGATAAAGACTGCCAACATTTCACTCATGCACGAGACGGACGGCCATCCTTACCTGATTAACCTCGTTGACACTCCAGGCCACGTGGACTTCACGGGCAAGGTCACAAGAGCTTTGCGAGCGATAGACGGCGCGGTTGTCGTCGTTGACGCTGTAGAAGAGGTCATGGCCCAGACGGAGACTGTCACCCGCCAAGCTCTTGAAGAGAGAGTTAAACCGGTTCTTTTCATAAACAAGATTGACCGTTTGATAGAAGAAATGAAACTGCCACCTGGAGAAATTCAGAACAAGCTCAGCCGCATAATCGCCGATTTTAACAATCTGATCGAGAATTATGCGGAGCCCGAATTTGGAAAAAAATGGAAAGTCGACCCTGCGCAGGAAAGTGTCGTCTTCGGCTCAGCCCTTCACAAATGGGGATTCACAGTCAAAACAGCCGAGGAAAAAGGCATAAAACTCGGCGGCGGCAACATTTTGGAACCCCATGGAAAAATCAAACACCAAGCACTCTCAAAGTCGATTCCACTTTACACAGCCATTCTCGACATGGTGGTCAAGAATCTTCCAAGTCCAGTTGAAAGCCAAGAATACCGTGTCCCAAGAATTTGGAAGGGCGACACCAGCTCTGAAATCGGCCGAGCGATGTTAAACTGTGACGAGCAAGGACCAACCGTCATGTGTACAACCATGGCACAAATGGTGCCAGGAACAGGCTTGGTAGCGACCGGAAGACTCTTCTCAGGAATCGTTAGAGAGGGGGACGAAATCTACCTGGTTGAGGAAGATAAACAATACCAGGTCCAGCGGGTCTCAATGTACATGGGAGCCTTCAGAGAACCCGTCACGGGTATTAGTGCCGGCAACATCGCCGCATTATCCGACCTTGATCTGGCAAGGGCTGGAAACACGCTGGTCGACTACAAGCACAAGGAGGCGATGGTTCCATTCGAACGCGTAAAATACGTGGCGGAACCCGTGATGACAATCAGCATAGAACCAAAAAAACCTGGCGACTTGCCGAAAGTGACAGAGGCTATGAATAGGCTCTCGATCGAGGACCCAAACCTTGTGACTACCGTTGACGAAGAAACTGGTCAGTACCTAGTGAGCGGCATCGGAGAGCTTCACCTTGAAATTGCCATGAATTTCCTGAGACAATACGTCGGCGAAGTGGACCTAACAGCGTCCAACCCAATTGCAGCCTACAGGGAAACTGTTTCAAAACAGGGCAGAATCGTCATGGCCAAGAGCTCGAACAAGCGCAACAAGTTCTGGGTAGAAGTACAACCCTCAGAAAGCAGGATTTTGGAACTAAAAGAAAAGGTCAAATTTCCAGGGCTGAAGAGGGAAGAGCAACCCGCCGATTTGCAACAGGAAGAGTCGGGTCACGTTTGGGCAGTTGACAAGAACAGAAACATGCTCGTGAACTTGACCGAGGGCGTTCGACACCTTCAAGAAGCAAGGGCCAGCATCATAACGGGATTCCATTGGGCATGCAGAACTGGAGCCCTGTGCGAGGAACCTCTGAGAGAAGTAGAGGCTAGGCTGATGAAAATGGAGCTTGACCCAGATCCAACCTTGCGCGAGCCGACGCAGATAACACGAGCCGTAAGCCGTGCAATTCTAGGCTCATTTCTTACGGCGAAACCAGTCCTCCTTGAACCAATATACAAAATCGAGGTGTCTGTTAAAACTCGGTGGTTCGGCACTTGCACCACGATAATATCCCGCAGACGAGGGAAGGTACTCACCACTGAACAGAAAGGCTTCCTGACGACAATAACCGGATACATCCCAGTGGCAGAAACCTTCGGCCTGTCTGCCGAAATGCGCTCCGCAACCTCAGGCTACGCTTTTTGGCAATTCACTTTCGACCATTGGAACAAGGTTCCAGACGATCTTGCAAAGGAAGTAATCAAAAAACTTCGCAGAGGAAGAGGATTGCCTGAAGAGATTCCCACACCACAAATGTTTGTGGATGAAGCTTGACTCCGCAGGGATGAGCGTATGAAAATCCAGTTGAGCCCCTCACGCCCCTTCAACCTAGATTTCACTCTCTGCTGCGGCCAGACATTCAGATGGGAAAAGCAGGGAGACTGGTGGTACGGCGTCGTTGGACAAGCGCCTTGCAAGATACGACAAACCGGCAAGACGTTGGCGTTCGAAGGTGTAGACGCAGGTTTTGTCGAAAACTACTTTCGCTTAGATGATGATCTACCAGAGATTTTTTCACGTATCAACAAGGACAGGAACATCGAAGCAGCCATCAGCGAGTTCAATGGTCTGCGCATCCTCCGCCAAGAGCCCTGGGAATGCCTGATTTCATACATCTGTGCAACGTACAAGAGCATCTCAGCAATTAAGGGCATGCTGGCCAATCTTTCCAGAAGGTTTGGCGAAGAAACCCGCAAAGATACCCAGATTCTTTACACTTTTCCGAAACCCGCAAAACTGGCAAAAGCAGGCCTACACGAACTGTTGGCTTGCGGTCTGGGCTACCGAGCCAAATACGTATCCGAAACCGCAAAGTTAGTCCGTGAAAACACTCTCGACCTTGAACGATTAGAAAAAATGGCTTACGCGAAAGCGAAACAAGAGCTGACCAGTCTTCCAGGTGTAGGTCCGAAGGTCGCAGACTGCGTCCTACTGTTTTCTTTGGAAAAACTTCAAGCTTTTCCAGTTGATGTGTGGATAAGACGGGCTATCCTGAAGTATTATGCACGGTATTTCCCAAAGGAATTCGTCAAGAGATTGTCCGCGCAAGAATCGCTGAGCAGTTCAGGGTACGAGAAGTTAGGTTCCTTCGGAAGAGAATACTTCGGCGATTATGCGGGATACGCGCAAGAGTACCTGTACCATCATGAACGCATGCATCACTAGTTAAGTTCGCACCGCCAGGAACTTGGCCAAAGTTTCTTTTCATTTGTCAATGCAAGAAAACCGTGCATTCAGACGGAACCGTAGGTTCTTCCAGCTTCAGATAATCTAAACCCAAAAACACTTAAATTAACTTGAAAACAGCAATATAGGAGAAAACAGGCAAGGAGGGCCCGTAGCTCAGCCAGGTTAGAGCGCCAGGCTCATAAGCGCATCAAGCGTTCAGAAACCTGTTGGTCCCCGGTTCAAATCCGGGCGGGCCCACCATACTTTAGGTTCGGAACCGCCCCGACTCGGATCCAAATGGGTTCAAGTCCCATAGGAAAAATAGCTGCGTATCCCCTGAAGAAGCCGAGTTCTCAAGTATTTCACGCCCTAATCGCCTACGTTAAGAAAATCAATGCGCAAGTTTTCAGCGAAAGAATTTCTTAAGCACACATTTCAGATTATGGTCGTAATATTCCTGTTTGCCAATATAAGCAACATTTGCCGCTCTATTTTCTATCTGTTCTTTTTTAAGCCCATATCCTTCGATGCATTTTCCAATATCTTCAAGATCTCTATCGTTAAGTCTTACGATTTTTGTTGCCACAATGTCAACTGGGTGCAGAGCTCGCAATGATATGCGTTCCAAATTGGCTATTTCTATACTATTCGTTAAATAGTCATCAGGTAGGTTCTGACTGAAGATACATCCATCCTGATATACATCAATCTTGTAACCATGTGGCACATTTTTCTCGGCTCTCTTGTACTCAGGAAAGTCACTGCTAGGAATTGTGAAGTCGATGTCTATTGTTGATGGCCTAAGATCAAGCAGTGTCATTGCTGTTCCACCGACGGCTATGAAAGTGATTTTTCTGCCAAGTTCATTGTTTAACTCTTCTAGAAAGTTGAGTAATGCAGTCTTATCAAGTGGCATTGTATAATCTCATTTTTTGCAGAATGCTTTGTTCATCCGCCAGTGTTTCTTCTAATTTGAAGGTCTTCAAAATATCTATTGTCTCAGCAATTTCACCTGCAGGTTTTATCTCTTGCAGAATTCTCAGCAAACCTAAGAGCTTCCCACCTGTTCCGAATTTCTGACTTAAGAAGGCTAATAGGTTACTTCTAAAACTGTTTTTTGCTAGAACTATTGGTATAGCTTCCAGTCGTCTCGGATCGTCTAGAAGTAACAGGGCGGTGATCAAGTATTCGATGCAGAATTTCTTGCCTTGTTCTATTTTGAGACCAAATTCTTTGTATCCAAATCTACCAAGATTGTAGACAATATCCAAATCTGAGATGCTAGCTGGTTTTGTTTCTGTCCTAATAGATTTGATTTCGGTTTCTTCTGCAATTTCTCTGATTTCACTCCAGAACGCCTGAGGACAGAAAAAGGCGGTCTTTCTGAATAGGGCTTCTCTGAGGGGATTGATCTCATCCGACCTTATTAGATCAGAAAAATCATCTTCGTCTAGGATAAGACTGTCTGTTCTTAGGTTATACTTGTTCTGCAGTTTCAGCATTTCTCTGTAAAGCCTAACAGTCTCATTATGATAATCAGATGTTTTCCTTAAGAGAAAGAGCAACTCAATTCTGTTGAGTTTGATGTTTTTTGCAGGATTTATGAAACTAATCGATTTTATTGCGCATGTCTCATTCAGAGACTTGTCCATTTCTGTTAGAAATATTAGCAAGTCATTTCTGTTTTTTAAGAATTCCATCTTTTTCTCTATTTCCATCTCCGACAGGAAATCGATCAGTAAGTAATTCTGAAAGTTTAGTTTAATAATGGAAGATCTTCCTAGGTTGTTGAGATTGAGCAGACCTTCTTTCTTTAGTTCCTGCAATTTTTGATAGATGTTCGCATAATATGCAATACCATAGGTATCCTTGATTCTCTCGGTAAGCTGATTAATTGACAAAGATTCACCTAAGTGTGATGATATTGTATCTAGGATTCGAAGCGTAGGTGTATCCATTTTGTATTTCTCTCCTATGTCATTGTTTTATAGCTAATTGACTATATACTGATTAACTATAATATTATAGTAAATGGACTATAATAAAAAGATTACTACCAACTACTCGACATCTAACAATTCGAGAATAATATCTTTCGAAATATTCTACAAGCAAAAGCAAATTCTCCCTTCATCCGATAGCGCGCGCGCTGGACCCTGATTGGCCATTCCTAGAAAAATAGCTTCGCCGTTGCGTTAAATGATGCTTATTCCTTCGGGGTTCACAGACTTTCCCCATCGTAACCGCAATTCTTTCATGACCCTGAAACGGGTATTCTAACTGATGTAAGTTTACAAAGAGGGTTTATAGATACTTAAGAAAAAAGAGGAGAGAACATGAACCATTCATAGAAAGCTGGTTCATTCTCATGGCTAGGGGCTCCATGGACCCCAGATGTAGAACTCGACTTCGCCGCCTATTACGCATGGCAGATATGGCACTGGCGGATCGTCCTTTGTCCCTAAATAGCCTCTAATGTCGTGATAGCCCATTGATCCGACTGCTTTGAAACTCATTGTTATGTTACCTCCGATGTCTCCTCCTATGAAGCCTCCGGTCACTACGGGTCCTTCAGTCTGCAAGTGTGATGTCGCAAATCCCCAAAGGTTGTTGTCATAGGTGAACTTGAGTACGTCTACTTCGTTCATGGGGTTAAGCCCCATCTGGAACGCGGCTGTTCCAAGTGGTCCTCCGTATGCGTGAAGGAGTATTTGGTCACCATCTTTGTAGACGGTTTTCTGAGGGCTGAGCTGCAGAGTCGGCATGATGGTGAAGTTAGCGTCCATTATGCCTGTTCCAGCGCCGTTCTGGGTTGCGTTAACGAAGTGAGCGATATCAGAGAAGTCATATGGTGCAATGATCGTGGTGCTGAAGTTTCCACTTAAGGGGACTGTTATCCCAGTCTTTATGGCATAGAAGCCCAAATGCCCCGCGATGCCTGGAACATCAAGTATGAATCCGAACCAGTATAGTTTTACAGTGGCTCCAGAGGTAAAACCGGTTCCTTTGACGGTGATCGGTGTCTGCACGGGTCCAGCGGTTGGAGAGAGCGTGATCTTTGGGGCGGGGTCCGAAGACACTGAAGCACTCTGCGAATGCATAGCCAATATGGCGAAGCTGCCCATAGATACTGCGAAGATAATCACAAGTAGGAGCGCAACATAGTTGCGTACATTTTTGCTCATTCTGTTTCACCTCCTATCATGAGTGAAATCACTCCTTGGAGCGGTTCCAAGTGAAAACCTGCTCTTAAGCGTCTATCGAACAACGGCTATAGTACCAATTCGCACATAGAGCGGAGCGTCCTTGCCGGCCAGGCGGTTGACCACAAAACTTTCAAGATATCGAACCTTATCCATAGTGTAATCAGGGTCATTGGGAGAATCGAAGGCCGTGAGGACAGAGGACCTTAAGAAGATTGTACTCAGGATGTTTGGAAGCAGAGAGTTTTACGGTTATGAGGTTCACAAGAAGCTTGCCTCTGAAAAGATTGAGGTCGGTATTAGTCGTTTGTACAGAGTTCTTACCGGGATGTTGCAGGTTGGATTGCTTGAGGGCCGATGGGAGAAAGGCCAGCTTGGACCTCGGAAAAGAGTGTACAGAATCGGCGAGAAAGGCAAGAAGGAACGTGAGAAACTTCTTTTGGATGCCATTGAGACCGTCCACGGGTTCTACAGCGAGTACCTGCTCAACCTGCCTGCTAAGACCAATGTTCTCAACAGTATGTGCAAACTACTGTCCAGTAACGTGGACAGAAAAGGAGAAATCGCCTACATTTCTTCCCAGTATTCAGTGATGCACGAGAAAATATTGCACTATCTTCACGGTAAGGTGCCCCAAGCGAAGATATACTTTATAAAGCCAGCCTCGTTGGCCGTGGACCGCAATTTTGACAACTTGTGGTTCTTGAACGGGACTTACGATAACATCCCGTTAAGAAGTGGTTTCGTTGATCTAGAGATTGTCGCAAAAGTTCCAGAAAAGGATTCTCTGGAGAAATCCTTGAGTGAGTGGCACAGAGTGCTGAAGCAGAGTGGAACATTAGCAATAGTGACGCCAACAGTTCTCATACGCAAATACAAAGACCCATTGTCGATAGGCAACTTTATTGAGAAATATGAACACGAAGCCTTGGAAAAAGGCGAATACATGGAGACTGAGCCGCTCAGAGCGCTACTGCAGAAATTTTTCCACAAGGTTGAAGAAAAACAAATCGTCCACATGACCATCTTTTTGGCGCATAAACCACATTTTCCTCCTCAATGACTAGAAGATTAGCAGAGCAAATTTCGCTACTGCCGCACGTTGTGAAATGTAGAGTAAGCAGAAAGAATAGGAAACACAAAAGAACTCATCAAGTTTAGACGTAAGTAGCCTCTAACTGTTGAATACTCCTTAGCAGCGCGAACAAAGGCTACTCGAACTCAGAGCGTAACGGTGCGCCAAGAACTCTACGGGCTATACTTCTTCAACGCGCCCGCTCGCCATCTCAGGCAGATCCTTTGCAGGGAGAGTCTTCATCACACGACGGCCAGGTAGGCCATCACGAATACTATTGATATCTGGAATATTGTCTGACTACCAGCAAAGTAGATGTTTCTCATGCCAAGTTTCACAACCTTCTCTGTGTTTGGGTTTGCCTTCCTGAGCTCTAATAGGACGCGAACTTCATTGGGCAATATCAGGCCAAAGCCTTGAACCGACAAGATAACGACAATGACGATGGCTATGATTATTGGTGTGGAGGAGAAACTTAACCCCAAACGACCAGCTAGGTAGATTCCAGCAGTTATGCCGACCGAGGCCAACCCCGGCATAAAGAACAGCATCATAGGCGCAAGCTTCTTTATGACCTCAACGCGGCTTTGCGGGGAGAGACCCCGCATCACCCTGCTCATCACAAGACCCATGAACAGGTCTATGCCCGTCCAAGTTCCGGCGATAAGCACATGAACATAATTCAACAGAAGGAGACTCCCACTCAACAACGCTGCGATCAACGCAACGACGGGGACGGCCAAAGTCAAAAAGGCACTCGGCCCTACGATTGGACTGGCTCTGCTAGTTGAAGTTGACGTACCCGGAGGTTTTGTCATATTCTTCCTCGCACTGAGCTACCGATACCTAGTTCTACCGCAATTTGTATTTGGAATTTTCGACCCGGCCTATACAGCGCGCCCGGGTGGACCTGAACCCGTTTGGGTAACCAGCGGGTCAACTTCTCCAAAAACCAGAAGAACCATGATGTTCACGTTACACGCTTTTCTGATAAACCCCCAAAATCAAACGCTATTCTTCAAGCTTGAGAACAAGATGTGCGACTCTTCTCCCGAGTTCCTTGCAGTACTCAATCTCTTTCGCGTGCGGTGCGCCTACGGCTGCCGCGCCGAAATGTTTGTCATCCGATCTTCCCTGAATAATCATGCCGTGGACCAGCATGGCTTCAAGAATCGAGAGCAACGTGGTTTCCGCACCCGTCGCTGTCCCCCCTGAGCTTGTGAAAGCCGCTCCGACTTTTCCTTCAAGTTTCCCATGTATCTTCACCGAGCCGTCGATGAAATCCTTGAGTTTGCCCGACATTTGCCCGTAGTATGTTGGTGAACCCATTATGATGCCGTCAGCGCAGCACAGATCATCAAGGGCTTGCCTGTTCAACCTTCTTCACAGTCACCTCAACATTCTTAACCTGTTTGACACCGTCGGCAACCGCCAACGCCATTTTCTCCGTATTCCCAGTCTCGGAACAGTACACAACTAGAACTTTCGCCATATTACCTCACGCCTCGAGTTCTTATGCCCATATCATGTTTTAAGTCTTAAGTCATTCTGTTCAAACGCGTGTTTTTGGCAAGAATAGAACATTGTTCCACAACCTATAAGTGTCAAAAGATCGCCTTAAATTGAAGATGAGGGAAGATGGCAGTTTTACTCACGAGGGGAGAAAGGAGAGAAGGGAGAAAAATACAACTACCATCTTCCCTCATTCAAGTTCCAGTATTCATGCACATGTTGCTTTTAAGTTTTTCTTCCGTTTTTGAATCGAATCTACAAAAAAACAGGACGAAAAATTCTTCCAAACCATTGCGGACCCAATTTCTTATTTAGATTTCTCCGTTTTGATGAAAAGCGCGTCTTCTGATACAGGTGCGATACGACAAGATCGTTCCAGTTTGATCTTGAAAGATTTCCTGTTTCCATTCTCTTCAGCGCGCGAGGGTTCCGAAGGCAGGCTTAACCGAAACTCCTAATTATCTGATCTACCGTCAGAATCTTTGCACTGTAAATGTTTCTCAAGTATTCCAATCCTTGCTCATGGTCTTCTTTCGTGAAAGCTTCCACGCCGTCCTTCGCAACTATTATTTTGTAGCCCCTGAAGAATGCATCGGCGGCCGTGTGTCTCACGCATATGTTGGTGTGTAACCCAGTCAGAATGACTGCCCTGACGCCTTCTCCATGATACAGGCTCCTGAGAAGCATGTCCAAGCCTGTTTCGTGAAAGCCGCTGTACGTTCGCTTTTCAACAATGTAGTCTGTTTTCTGGGGTTTGAGCTCAGGGATAACCTCAGCTCCCTTCGTGCCCTTTATGGCGTGTTTTCCCCATCTTTCAACGACCTCTTCATCAACGGGAAGATGCGCGTCGTTACTGTAGATGACTGGCGTCTTGTGTTTGCGTGCGGCCACTACCAGCTTCTTCAGGTTTGGAATGATGTGCATGCACCTCTCACACTTCAAACCTCCAGTGACGAAGTCGTTCAGCATATCAAGAACAATCACAGCCTTATTGTCCAAAAACTCAACTCCTTGGTAGACTCTTGCGCAAAGAATGAAAAAAAGTTTATGGTCAGCTATTTTTCAGCTTCCAAAGTATACGGACCCTTCGTAAGTTTCTCGGCTTTGCCTTCTCGTACCAGGACGGTGTCTTCAATGCGAATGCCTCCAAAGTTCGAGATGTATATGCCAGGCTCGTTTGTCATAACGTTGCCGACAATCAGTACATCTTTGCTCGTCGCTGCGAACGCGGGAGGTTCATGAATGTCCAGGCCCACGCCGTGGCCTAGGCCGTGGATGAAATACTGCGCATACCCTGCATCCTGTATTGTTTTCCGGGCTATTTGATCTATGTCTTTGCCTTTTGCCCCGGCTTTTATGGCTTGATGGGCCTTTTCCTGGGCCGTTTTGACAATTTCGTAAATTTCCGCTTGCTTTTCAGAGGGCTTCCCAGCCACTATCGTCCTTGTCATATCGGAAAGGTAATGCTCATAATTGGAGCCTATATCCACAACAACAAGATCGCCTGCACGGATTTTTCGGTCAGCGCACCCGCCGTGGGGATAAGCGGAACGGACACCTGATGCAACTATGGTCTCGAACCCTGTTCCCCAACCGCCCTCCTTGCGCATCGCATGCTCGATTTCCGCTGCAACCTCAATTTCGGTAACTCCAGGTCTTATGGTCTCATATGCTGCCTTCATGCCTGCACCAGTAATCATTCCGGCTTTTCGCATAAGTCGGATTTCTTCTTCATCTTTCACTCTGCGCAACTTCCAGATGAGACCACTCTGCACCTTCAATCTTGCGCGTCCGCGGAAACCCTTTGCAAGCAAGCGGTAGAAATCATAGCTCAACGTGTCTAACGCAATTTTCTCCACCTTGGAAGCCTTGAGCAGGGGGGTGAATCTTTCAGTCAGTTTTTCGCCCACTTTGAGAAGCTCAACCTTGAAACCTTTTGCCTCCGCTTTCGTCTGCTCGTAATTGACATCGTACACGTAGAGCGTGTTTTCGCCTCTTTTTGGAATCAGCAAGCAGAACGCGCCCGGAGTTCCGGTAAAATACAACAGGTTTTTTTCGTTGCCAACCAAAAACGCGTCGAACCCCTTCTTCTCGAAGGCCAATTCCCTTAGAGCATCTATCCTGTCCAAAGTTTTTCACCGTCACGAAAGAAGCCGTTTAGAATTCTAAGCTAAAATGCTTTGTCCCTCTGTCAGCCGCCGCTCACGATAGGCATCAGGACCACATGGTCTCCGTTCTTGAGTTTTGTTTCGACCCCGTTCAACTGATTAAGCAGGTAACCGTTAACCGTGGCTATGAAATTTGACTTTATGTCCTTGCCACCGGCTTCATAAAGGGCGTCCTTGAACGACTTCCCATGCTTCTCAGAAAGCACCGTGAGCAAGTCGCTGATTGACGCATTGTCATCTACGTCAATCTCTTCCTCTCGTCTGCTCCCCAATATGTTCTTGATGTGACCTAGGTACTCAACCTTAACTCTCAAACCAGGCACCAGAACGCCATTATTATTTAGATTTGAGGTCGCTATATATCTGTTTCAGTGCCCGACCCAGCTTTTGGAAAGTGCAGCTTTCTGACAATTCTTTTATGCTTCTCAGACAGTCTAGCTTTAAGGTGCCTTTGTTGATATACGACAAGCAAAAATTGGATGAAATCTCTCGGCGCAGGGAAAAATGGGAAGCAGAGACAGTTCTAAAAAGCTTTGACAAGCTTCCAGAGAGAGGCGAGTTTTCGACAACTTCTCGCATACCTGTAAACCGAGTTTACACTCCAATTGAAGCTGCAAACGTCGATTACCTGCATGATCTGGGTTTTCCAGGAGATTTTCCTTTCACCCGAGGCGTTTATCCAACGATGTACCGAGCGAGACTCTGGACGATGCGGCAATACGCAGGCTTCGGAACTGCAGAGCAGACAAACCAGCGCTTCAAGTACCTGCTCAGCCACGGTCAAACTGGCTTGAGCGTGGCCTTTGACTTTCCAACACAAGTCGGCTACGACTGCGACCATCCGATGGCACTGGGCGAAGTCGGCAAAGTAGGTGTGAGTGCAAGCACGCTGCGAGACATGGAGGTCCTTTTTGACGGAATCCCCCTCGACAAAGTCACGACTTCAATGACCATTAACGCTCCGGCAAACGTTCTACTCGCAATGTACGCTATCGTGGGACAGAAGCAGGGGGGTAAACAAGCCAAACTCGGGGGCACCGTTCAGAATGACGTTCTGAAAGAGTACGTTGCCAGGGGCATGTACATTTTCCCGCCTAAGCCCTCAATGCGCATGGTAACAGACATTTTCGAGTATTGCTCCCGAAGCATGCCTCAGTGGAACACTATCAGCATAAGCGGTTACCACATCCGCGAAGCGGGTTCCACGGCAGTTCAGGAAGTTGCATTCACTCTCGCCAACGCCATCGCGTACGTGCAAGCTGCCGTTGACAGAGGACTGGACTTGGACGGATTCGCCGGCAGATTGTCATTCTTCTTTGCAGCACACGGCAACTTCCTCGAAGAAGTGGCAAAGTTTAGGGCCGCAAGACGTCTATGGGCGCGAATCATGAAGGACCGCTTCGGAGCCAAAAATCCAAACTCTTGGATGCTACGGTTCCACACTCAGACTTCTGGTGTTTCACTGACGGCTCAACAACCCTACAACAACATCGTACGCGTGGCGTTACAGGCGTTGTCAGCCGTCTTGGGAGGAACGCAGTCCCTACACACGAACTCTTTTGACGAAGCCTATGCGTTGCCGAGTGAACAGGCAGTCACCGTTGCGTTGAGAACACAGCAGATAATCGCTCACGAGAGTGGTGTAACAGAAACTGCAGATCCCTTGGCAGGCTCGTATTACGTCGAGTCTCTGACGAATGAGATTGAAGAGAGGGCTCTGAAGTACATTGAACACATCGACGGCATGGGCGGGGCAGTTACAGCCATCGAGAAGGGATTCATGCAGCGGGAAATCACCGAGAGCGCCTACAGTTTCCAGAAGGAGGTTGAAACCAAGAAGCGAACCGTGGTAGGTGTGAATGACTTCCTGAGCGAAGAGGAGGTTCCGATGAAACTGTTACAGATTGACCCAACGACTGAAAAAAGACTCGTTGAACAGTTGAAACTGGTCAAGCAGCGAAGAAACGAAGTCAAGACAAGGGAAGATTTGCACAAGCTCCGAGGCGCGGCTGAACAGGAAAACGTGAACCTGATGCCGTTCATAATCGAAGCCGTGAAGGAATACGCAACGTTAGGCGAGATATGCGGCACCCTGCGTGAGGTTTTCGGCGAGTACAAACCGCCGTCCATATTCTAGTTTATTACGAAGAGCGTTTCCCCTTCGTTCACAGGTGTCCCCTCAGCAACGTTTACCTCTTGAATCGTCCCGGCTCTGGGCGCCGAGATTTCGTTTTCCATTTTCATGGCTTCAATCACGCATAAGACTTGACTGGCCTTGACCTGGTCGCCCTTCTTCACCTTGACATTAATTATCTTGCCAGTCATGGGGGCAGTCACCGCGCCCTCGACAGCCACCTTCTTGTTTGTCCCCGTCTTCTTCACGGCAACTCGCGGTGTCGGTTCAAAACTCGTTAGTGCCTGTCCTTTGTTGGCAGTCTTGACTTCCACTTCAAACCCGGCTTCTTCAACCTTGACAGGAATCTTTTTTCCCCATTCGACTTTGGGCAGTTCAATCTTGTAGGTTTTGCCGTCTATTTCTATGACAGAGGCTTTTTCTGACGCGATTCCGTCTCTTTGAAGTTTGATTTGCCGAGGTCTGCCGTCCACCTTGGCTGTAAAAGAGTCCGGCGATGTTCTAGTCAATTCGATTTTTCGCGGTCTGCCGTTTATGACGGCTTCGTAGTCAGGCATTCTATGCGCCTCTTTCTGTCACGTTCCGGCGACCTGCGAGAACCCAAGGCGATATCGTACCCTTGGGCCGGCGTTGGACAAGTGCCTGCAAGCCCGAGTTTGATGAGGTGAAGGTGGCAATTGTGGCCGATAGTGCCGCAACCTCTTCGAGTTCAGCAAGCCTTTCGGGCGGTATTGTCGTCTTCGTCTCTCCGCGCTGGGCTTTTCTCTTCTTAAAGAACTCGAAAGCTGTCTGAGGGAAGAGTACGTATGTGAGCTTGTCTTCTTCAGTCTCTAGGTAAGGCTTCACATCGTCTGGTATCTTGTCTAATGCTGGTTCCAGCTGGTCGGCTGGACGGCCAGTTATAGGTTCTTCGTCGCCGATGATTTTCTTCTTGATTTTTGGGTCTATTGGCGCTGGAGGTTTTCCATACAGGCCTCGGACGTAATCCTTTATTTCTTTTGGCACTATGCTGTACCGTTTACCTGAAATGACGTTCAGAACAGCTTGAATCCCCACTAGCTGGCTGGTGGGCGTTACGAGAGGCGGATACCCCAATTCTTTTCTGACCCTGGGCACTTCCTCAAGAACCTCACTCAGCCGATCCAGTGCTTTCTGCTCCCGAAGCTGCTCCAACAAGTTAGAAAACATCCCGCCCGGAATCTGATGAACGATTATCGAGGCATCGACTCGTTCAGCCTTCGGGTCGATGAGCTTCAATGGATCGTAGTATTTTTCGCGCAGTTCTCGGAAGTACTGTGCTATTTCGTCCAGAAGCCCGCTGTCTAAGCATGTGTCGTACGGGGTTCCCCTGAGTCCCGCTACGACGGACTCCACAGGTGGTTGTGATGTACCCCAGGCCAAGGGTGAAAAGGCTGTGTCCAAGATGTCTACGCCTGCCTCGCAGGAACGCAGGTAGGTCATCATCGCCATTCCGCTGGTGCTGTGAGTGTGCAAGTGCACTGGCAAACCTACTTCTTTCTTCAGAGCCGTGATCAAGTTGTACGCGGGTTGAGGTGCGAGCATGCCAGCCATGTCCTTTATACAGATGGAGTCACAGTCCAGCTCGGCGAGTTTCTTCGCGAATTCTACGAAGTGCCCTACAGTGTGGACAGGGCTTATCGTGTAACTGATTGTTCCCTGGGCATGCTTGCCGACTTTTTTGACCGTTTTGATGGCGACTTCCATGTTTCTGATGTCGTTCAAGGCGTCGAATATTCGGAAAATGTCAACACCGTTTTCCGCAGCCTTTTCCACGAACTTTATCACGACATCGTCGGGGTAGTTGTGGTAACCGACCACGTTTTGTCCGCGCAGAAGCATTTGCAAGCGTGTCTTTTTGACATGTTGCTTCAACTTTCTGATACGTTCCCAAGGGTCCTCGCCTAGAAAACGAATTGCAACGTCGAACGTCGCCCCGCCCCATGCCTCCAAAGAGAAGAAACCGACCTCGTCCATCTTCTCAGCGATCGGGAGCATCGTCTCTGTCCGCATTCTGGTGGCGAGTAGGCTTTGATGCGCGTCCCGGAAAGTGGTATCAGTGATTTTGACGGGTTTCGAAGCCAAGAGGGTTAGCTTTCCTTAATCGTCTTATCTCAAACGTGGAAAAATGAGGTGAAGCTCTATTAATTTCTGATGGTCCCCCAGGATATTTCTGATGGCTTGTTTGAATATTCGAGAGTATAATGCATGCTACCCGCTGGAAGGCGTGGGAGGGGTACTGGAAAGGGAGCGTTTTCCTCTTGTTTTAGTTTCCACCAATTTCAAGATGGGCGGAACCTGCAGAACCCATGGAACAGCCGCCACTATGAACGGCACAGCGACCCACGCCTGAGTCTGCCAGAGCCAAGTGCTGATGAAAGGCCCAAAAAACGATCCAACTCCCATCATCGCGTTAATTATCCCCCAAACTCTCGCTCTCCGCGCGTCATGCACAAGCTCCATCAGCCAAGCCTGATATGCGGGAGAACCGAGGTTGCCAAAAGCAAACAAACCCACACTGACAAGGATAAACTGGAAAAGTGATCCAGTGAATGCCAAACCAACGACAAACGGTGCCCCCAACAAGCTTGCGAGCAACAGAGGTTTCCTGCCAAATCTATCCGCCAAGAATCCGCCGGGAACCTGAACAAGCGCTGTCGCCAAACCCGAACCCAACGAGAATATCAGGCCCAACTGTGTGGCATCGACACCCAACTTGTAAATTGGAAAATCTCTGATCAAAGGTCCACCTAACCCATTAGCCACGCCCGTGAGAAGAGCGATTGCACCGAAGAGCCACAGAACCTTAGCCAACGGCATCGGAGCCTTTTCTGCAGCCTGAATATCTGAAACCTGGCCCAGAGGAACAACCCTGCCAGAAACATTCACGAGCCCGAAAGAAGCGACCAAACCAACAACTGCCACGGCTGAACCAATCATGAACGGAAACCGCAACCCTACACTGTCAACCAAAACGCCTCCTATCAAAGGCGCCGGCACCGTACTAATCATCCAGAACAAATTGAACCCGCCAAAAGCTTTCCCCCTCGAACTCAATCTGCTCAAATCGGCCACAAAAGCCGTGAAAGCCGGCTGAAACAAGGCCATCGCAAACATATGCACAAAATACCCGAGTACAACCAAGAACACACTCGTGACTACCGAATAAAAAAACAAGCTTGGAGCCAAGACCACGCAAGCCAATCCAATCGTCAGCTTCTTACCAACCCTATCTGCCAGAAAACCTCCAACAAAACTCCCCGAAATCATCGCCAGACTGCTCACTGAAATCAACACCCCGATAAACTCAGTCGTAGCCTCAGGCGTCACTGCCAAAGACTTGACAAGAAAAAACACTGCAGAACCTGAAACCATCGAACTCGCAAAATTCGTAAAAAACACGATTGCCAACAGCAACAGATAATTCCGAGACCAGTAGCGACCAGAAAACAACCCTTGCTCAGCAGAGCCTGTCATGCTTTCAAACTCGAAACAACAAACAGGCAACTCCATAATTCTTAAAGGCTTCGCATCGACATGCACGTCAAAATGCTCACTGAGCCTAAACTATATGAGAAAAAGCGCGAAACCTGACGTCACTCCCATATTCAATCAAATCCGGGTCTAATTCATAAAGGTACGTTGGAGTGTTTTCTGGACGGGCGGCTTTCGCGTTTTGTAGCCAGACTTTCGAGGGCGCTGATGAGTTTCGGCCGGGTTTCGGAGGGTTTGATGACCTCGTCTATGTATCCTTTCTGTGCGGCGATGTAGGGGCTTGCGAATTTCTGGCGGTACTCACTTACGAGCTCGTTGTGTTTTTGTTGAGGGTCTTTAGCTTCAGAGATTTCCTTTCTGAAGATTATGTTGATGGCACCGTGAGGACCCATGACGGCGATTTCGGCTGTCGGCCATGCATAGTTGATGTCGGCGCCTGAGTGTTTGCTTCCCATGACGTCGTAAGCTCCGCCGTAGTCTTTTCTGAGGATGACTGTTATCTTCGGCACAGTGGCTTCGCAATAAGCGTACAGGAGTTTGGAGCCGTGTTTGATTATTCCGCCGTGCTCTTGTTCGATGCCGGGCAGGAAGCCGGGCACGTCTACGAATGTTATTATTGGGATGTTGAAGGCGTCGCAGAAACGGACGAACCTGCCAGCCTTCATCGAACTGTTAATGTCCAACGCTCCTGAGTAGTGAGCGGGTTGATTAGCCACTATTCCTATGGGTTTCCCGTTCAAGCGTGCGAAGCCGATTACGATGTTCTGTGCCCAAAGAGGTTGAACCTCGAAGAATTCTCCGTTGTCTACCACTCGGACAATGATTTCTTTCACGTCGTAGGGTTTGTCAGGGTCGTCTGGAAGCACTTTGGACAAGCCTTCATCAACGCGGTTCGGGTCGTCACCAGTCTCTACAACAGGCGGATCCTCCAAGTAGTTGCTGGGCAAGTAGCTTAGAATCTTCTTGATTATTTGGATGCACTGTTCTTCGTCCTTTGCGATGAAGTGAGCAACACCGCTGGTTTGACTGTGAACCATAGCCCCGCCGAGATCTTCGAAAGACACTTCTTGCCCCAGCACCGTCTTCACGACGTCTGGGCCTGTGATGAACATGTGGCTCGTCTTGTCCACCATAACTATAAAGTCAGTCAAGGCCGGCGAATACACAGCTCCACCAGCACAAGGCCCCATCACAGCTGAAATCTGCGGTACTACTCCTGAGCTTACCACGTTCCTAAAGAAAATGTCACCGTACCCAGCAAGGCTTGCCACACCCTCCTGAATCCTAGCTCCCCCAGAGTCGTTCAAGCCGATGACCGGCGCGCCAGTTTTCAAAGCCAAATCCATAAGCTTGCACACTTTCTTTGCAAACATCTCACCAAGAGAACCCCCAAAAACAGTGAAATCCTGCGAGAAGACATAGACGAGTCTGCCATCAACCATCCCATAGCCCGTCACAACGCCGTCGCCGAGGAATTTTCGGTCGGATACTCCAAATTCCGTGCACTGGTGAACAACAAACTGGTCAATCTCGTTGAAACTACCTTCATCAAGCAAAAGTTCAATGCGCTCTCTAGCCGTTAGCTTGCCTTTAGCATGTTGCTCTTCAATTCGTTTCTGCCCACCACCCAGCCTAGCCTGCTCCCTCAACCCCTTCAGTTTCTTGATCTTCTCCTCTACTGGAGGTTCCTTCGACATGGTCATACCGGATTCCCTCAATTTTGGCAGTAATATTGTCCTATTAAGTATTTAGACATATACAGATTCTTGCAATCAAACTTCAAAAAACATGACGCCAAAAAGCCTTCTGCAAAAAAGGTATCTTCGAATCTCCATTCGGCGGGCGCTACGTCCAGATACGACAGATATTGGACAAGTTGCTCAACTTAACTAAAGCTTTCCGAAGACAAGGTCGCCTACAAGGATTCGTCTTTTGGTCCCGTCTTCAAGCTTCAGGATCAGCGCACCCTCAAGATCAACATCCAACGCCAAACCATTCAACCTTTCATTCTCATCTGTAACCAGTATCGTATGACCCAGAAACCCTGCATATCTATTCCACCTTTCGAGCAGAGGAACAAAGCCGGTTTCCACGTACCCGTCGTAGATGCTCTCCATTTTCTCAAGCAATGCCTTGAGCAAACCTCCCAAACGGATTTTTCGGCCAAGCTCGTCTTCAATTGAAGTTGCGGTGGTTTTCACCGATTCCGGCAAAACGTCATTTGCAGAAAAGTTTGCGTTCACTCCAGCGCCCAGGATAACGTAGTTGACGCTTTCGCCTTTCGTGTTCATTTCAGCGAGTATGCCGCAGATCTTCTTGCCGTTCACGAGCACATCGTTGGGCCACTTTGTCTCGGTTCTCAGTCCGTACTTCTCATGTAACACTTCAGCCACAGCCAAACTGGCCACAAAAACCAGCTTTGCAGCTTCACTGGCTTTCTGATCAGGCCGGAGAACGATTGAAAACCATAATCCGCCTCTAGGCGAGATCCACTCTCTCCCACGTCTTCCCCGTCCGCCTGTCTGAGTCTGCGCTACCGCAACTGTTCCTTCTTCCGCACCCATCTTGGCAAGTTTCTTGGCCCAATCGCTCGTCGACTTGACTTCGCGACTGAAGAAGACGCGTCTTCCAAAGCGTTTGGTGCGCAAACTCTCTTGGAACTTTTCTAGTTTTATGTCTGTCGACACCTAGGGCCCGCCGTTATGGCCCCTCACAGAGCTCCAAAAGGACACCTCTAGTGCTTTTTGGATGGACAAAAGCTATCTTCTTCCCCTCTGCCCCCGCCTTGGGCTTTTCATCAATCAATGTTAACCCCTTATGTTTGAACTCTTCAAGCGTGGCTTCAATATCGTCAACCCTCAAAGCCAAATGGTGTAATCCTTCGCCATGGGATGAAAGAAACTTCGCGATAGTGCTTTCATTGTTAAGCGGCTCCAACAGCTCAATGTGCGCTTCGTTACCGATTGAAAAAAAAGCCACTCTGACCCCTCGTTCGGCGAGGACATGAATGCCTTCAAGTTTCAAACCCAGAACATCCCGATACAAGCCAATTGCCCCATCCAGATCCTTCACCGCAACTCCAATATGATCCAACCGTCTGCCCGACACAGTCATCAACCTTCTTCAATGATGCTAGAAAGCATGTCAAACACGCTATAAAGAGTTTCTAGACGCACTTTGAGGACCCTTGAGAATAGGAAGGTTGCAAACGTTTTTAAATAATGCCCAAAATATCAGTAACTCATGCCAGATAAAGTTCATTGTGCTCACATCCTCGTGAAAACAGAACCAGAAGCCAAAGCTGTCTTAGACCGACTGAACAAAGGCGAAAAATTCACGAACATAGCCAAGGAAGTCTCACTCTGCCCATCTGGAAAACGTGGCGGAGATCTGGGCACCTTCGCCAGAGGGAAAATGGTTAAGGAATTCGAAACCTGCGCATTCACGCTTCAGAGAGGACAAACCTCAGCCATCGTGAAGACTAAATTTGGATACCACATAATAAAGAGACTCGAGTAAACACAGCCGACACTATATTGGTAGTAACAGTCACGAATTGAGAGACTCTCTCAGTCTGAGCGAGACCCAACTACGTTGGCGAAGTTTCTGAGGATTTCTTCCCCGTGCTCAGTATTGTTCACTTCGGGATGAAACTGAACCCCGTAGTAAGGCTTCTCCAAATGCTTCACAGCTTGCACACTGCAATTGTCTGACATGGCGAGCACTCTGAACCCTTTTGTGGACTTCACCTCGTCGTTGTGTGACTCCCAAACAAGAAACTCTTTGGGCAAACCCTTGAACAGTTCGTCTTCTTCGATGATTCTTATCCTTGCCAGTCCGTATTCGGGAACCTCAGAAGGCCCAGCCTTACCGCCACAATGCAAAACCATCAGTTGAAGTCCCACGCAGATGCCCAGAATCGGCCCTTCAAAGCTTTGCAAGTAATCGATGCACTTGCCCAGTTTGGGAGATTCCCAAGCGATTCGAGGCGCTCCTCCGCTCAGAACTAAAGCGTCAGCCTCTATCTCGTCTACAGGCGTGGTGTTGGCGATGATCTTCGAATCGCAACCGATTTCCTTCAAAACTCTCCATATCCTATGTGTCCATTGGCCACCGTTATCCGCAACGTAGATTCTTGTTGGTCTACTCATACTCAATCGTCCCCGGCGGCTTGTTCGTCACGTCGAAAACAACCCTAGTGACAAAATCTTTCAGCGTGTTCGTGATTCTCACGGATATTCTCTCCAGCACGGCATGCGGAATCTTCGAGTACGCAGCGCTCATTCCATCCAGACTCTCAACCGCGCGAACCGCAATTATGTTCCCGTAAACCCTCACGTCGCCATGAACCCCCACGGTCTTGCACGGCAGCAACACAGCGAAGTACTGCCACGGCCTGCTCATCTCTCCGTTGGCTGCAGCCTTCTCAATCTCCTCCTCTGCAATTGCGCAAGCTTCTCTAACGATTCCCGCGCTGGCGGGATCGGCTTCTCCAAGTATCCTCACCGCCAAGCCGGGGCCTGGAAACGGCTGGCGCCCATAAAGCTCCTCAGGAAGACCTAGCTCTTTTCCGACGACTCTCACTTCGTCCTTGTACAGATCTCTTAACGGCTCGACGATTTCGAATTCTATCTTTTCAGGCAAACCGCCGACGTTGTGATGGGACTTTATTCTGTCCCTGAGCCCACCTCCACTCTCTATCCAGTCCGGAGCGATTGTTCCTTGAACAAAAAACTTGGCGTTCTCCTTTCTGGCAACTTCCTCAAACACTCTAATGAACAATTCACCGATGATTTTCCTCTTCTGCTCTGGATCAAATATGCCTTTTAGCTTATCATAGAACCGTTCCTTGGCGTCCACGACAATGACGTTCAAACCCAGTTTTCTCAACATTTTTTCATTGTTCTCTATCTCGTTCTTCCTCATGTAACCAGTATCCACCAAGACACAGCGCAAGTTCGTCCCGATAGCCTTGTTCACCAGAATCGCCGCAGTGGTTGAATCAACACCGCCAGAAACGCCCATGACAGCAACACCCTTTATCCTATCAGCCAATTCCTTAACGGTCTCGTCTATGAAACTTGCAGCATTGAACATGGCGGCTACCACACGGTAGGATTGAATAGGGCACCTATAAAAGTCTTGTAAACACGTTTCGGGAATCCACTCGACAACACGAACATCCTTACTGAGAAGAAAACTGGAAAAACTATAAAACACAGGTCACAGACTTACCTAATCTCCAATCAATAACAAAGACAGGTGAAATCCGTGGAGAAATTCACTCATGACATAATAATTGTTGGCGCCGGCCTAGCAGGCCTAAGGGCTGCTGTCGCAGCGGCTGAAGTTGACGGCAAACTGGACATAGCCGTCATTTCTAAGCACCATCCTTTGCGATCGCACTCTGTTTGCGCACAGGGTGGAACAGGAGCAGTTACGAACGAAAAAGACTCTTACGACCTCCATGCTTATGATACAGTGAAGGGCGCAGATTTCCTCGCAGACCAAGACGTTGCAGAATTCTTCGTCAGGGGAGCACCGAAAGAAATAGTCCTTACAGAACACTGGGGTTGCCCGTGGAGCAGAACGGCTGACGGAAAAATAGATCAAAGAGCATTCGGCGGACACAGTTTCCCACGAGCATGCTTTGCCGCTGACATGACAGGCTTTCATGAAATGCACGCCCTGTACGCGAAGGCAACATCGAACAGCAACATAAAATTCTACGACGAATGGTTCGTGACTTCCCTAATCGTAGAAAACGCAACAGCAGCAGGTCTTACAGCGTTGGAAATGAAGACAGGTCAAATGTACGCGTTCCAAGCCAAATCAATCGTGATGGCAACGGGAGGACACGAACGCATCTACGAGTTCACAACTTTTTCACACACGACAACAGGCGACGGAATGGCCATGGCCTACCGCGCAGGTGCAGCACTGGAAGACATGGAGTTCGTCCAGTTCCACCCAACAGGCATGGTTCCCTCAGGCGTGCTGATAACGGAGGGCGCACGAGGAGAAGGAGGCTACCTAATCAACGCCAACGGCGAACGCTTCATGAAAAAGTACGCACCTGAAAAAATGGAACTAGCGCCACGAGACGTGGTTTCACGAGCAGAACAAACAGAAATACTGGAAGGAAGAGGCTTGCAAGGACCCTACGGGCCCTACATAGCGATAGACCTTAGGCACCTGGGCGAAGAGAAAATAAACCTACGACTACCGCTCATCAGAGACGTCGCGATAAAACTCGGCGGAGTAGACCCCGTCAAGGAACCTATACCCATCAGGCCAGCGGCCCATTACTCGATGGGAGGAATCAAGGCCAACATAAAAACTGAGACACCCATTTCAGGTTTATACGCTTCAGGAGAATGCTCATGCCTGAGCCTACACGGGGCAAACAGACTGGGCACAAACTCCACAGCAGAATGCCTAGTCTTCGGCGCAGTATCAGGCGAACAAGCTGCCAAACACGCGTTAACCGCAGGCTTACATGAACTGCCGCAGGAAAAATTGGCGGCAGAAGAAAAACGAGTTTTTGACCAGATATTAGGAAGCGAAGGCTCCGAAAAAGTCCCGGACATCAGGGATGAAATGAGACGAATAATGAATGAGAAAGCATGGATATACAGAAGAGGAGACCAACTCGAAAGCGGCCTCAAAGAAATCAGACATCTCAAACAAAGGTTCAAAAAGATGAAAGTTCAGGACAAGGGAAGACCATTCAACACTGGAATGCTGAACGCAATACAACTTGATTTCATGCTGGATCTAGCTGAAATCACCATGGTCTGCGCCCTCCCGCGGAACGAATCGCGCGGAGCACACTCCAGAACGGACTATCCAAAACGCGACGACCAGAACTGGCTCAAACACACACTCGCATACTACACCAAGGACGGGCCGAGACTCGAATACAGTCCAGTAACGATAACCAGATGGCCGCCAGTGGCCAGAACCTACTAGGAGCGTGAAGTGACGTGAGCACCAAAGTTGAGAAAACTGTTGAATTCAACATAAGTCGATTTGACCCAGAACAGAAAAGGCATTACGTCTCAACGTTCAAAGTTCCCATTCGCAAAGGAACAACTCTTCTCGACGCCTTGCTTTACATCAAAGATCAATTTGACGATTCACTCACTTTTAGACAGTCGTGCAGGATGGGTATCTGCGGAGACTGCGCAATAAACGTTAACGGCAAGCCGATGCTGGCCTGTTACACACAGGTGCTTGACCTCGTAGCAGACTCTCTGACCGTTCAACCTCTCTCAAACGCTTCTGTGATAAAAGATCTGGTCGTCGACATGCAACCTTTCTTCGAAACCTACAAGAGAATCAACCCACTCCTGATTAAACCTGAAGAAGAGTTCAAGAAGCCTAATGAATTCCCCCAGAGCCAGGCGGATCTCAAGAAATACTGGGACCTAACACTCTGCATCAAATGCTCTATCTGCAACTCAGCCTGTCCGGCAGCGATAGATGAGAAGTTTCTCGGACCCTCAGCGTTGACGGCTACCTATCGATTCGTAACAGATTCGAGGGATCAAGGGCTGGATCAACGGTTGAAACCAATGGCTGATAACGTTTGGCTCTGCACCCAATGTAACTCGTGCACGATGTTCTGCCCCAAAAAACTAGCCTGCGCAAACGCCATAGTCGACGACCATAGCCTCTTGGTCGAAGCTGGAGACATCCCAAGAACCGTCAAAGACGTGCTCGAAAGCGTGTACAAATACCACAACCCCATGGGGACACCACAGGCAAAAAGGATGGATTGGGCAAAAGATCTGAACGTCAAAACGTTTCCAACAACAACAAAGGCCGATATCCTGTTCTTCACCTGCTGCTCAAACACTTACGATATGAGAAACCAAGAAGCCGCAAGAACCATGGCCTCCATATTCGATCACATGCAACTCTCCTTTGCAACGTTAGGCACTGAAGAATGGTGCTGCGGAGACCACATGCTGAGGCTCGGGGAAAAAGGCCTGTTCGAAGAACTTGCCGAGCACAACATTTCAATGTTCAAGAAATTCGATGCACAGAAAATTGTAACGTTATCGCCACACTGCTACAACACCTTCAAGAATGACAAGCCTTACAGCGATGCCGGCCTGAACGTGCAACATTACACTCAATTCCTGGCAGAGGCCGTTGAAAAAGGAAGCATCAAACTCTCCAAACCCATAAACAAGAGAATCGCCTACCACGACCCCTGCTTCTTGGGCAAACGCAACGAAGTGTTTGACGCGCCACGGAAGATCCTAGAGTCGATGAAAGGCGTAGAACTTGTCGAAATGAGAAGGACACGACAGAGCAGCTTCTGCTGCGGCGGAGGAGCTGGAAGAGTGTGGACAGAAGACGCCTTGCCCGAAAAGAGACCCAGCACAAACCGACTCCAAGAAGCACTTAGCCTCAACGTCGACACAGTTGCCGTGGCCTGTCCGTACTGCGTAACCACTCTAGAAGACGCGGTAAAAGTGCTAGACGTTGAAAACAAGGTTTCGGTAAAAGACATTCTAGAACTCGTTAAAGAAGCACTGTAAACCTAAAAGAATGCCTCTATCCTCTCACTCTTTCCATATATATCCACCGTCAGAACGTCGATTCATCTTCGTCCAAAACCCAAATTTTGAAACGATAAATTAATATCAACCCTGCACGTTCGTTTAGAACCAGCATGGTGCAGAGGGAACAGTATTGTTTGGTTATGCAGGGCGTGTACTCTATGTTGATTTAACAACCGGAAAAACTCACACAGAACCTCTTAACGAAGAGTATGCCAAAAAATACATCGGGGGAATGGGCTTAGGCATGCGACTTTGGCTAGACAATTCCAAGCCCAAGATAGACCCGTTCGACCCAGAAAACCCACTGGTCGTCGCGAATGGCCCCATATCGGGTACGATGTGGCCTACAGGCGGAAATGGACATGCGTTTGTTTCCAAGTCCCCGCAGACCTTTGGGATAGGCGAGGCCAAGGCTCACGGCACTTTTGGAACAGAATTGAAAAGAGCAGGATATGATGCTGTCGTCTTCAAGGGCAAGGCCGAAAAGCCAGTCTACGCCTGGATTGATGATGATTCAGTTCAGCTTTTGGATGCTTCAGGCTTGATGGGAAAATCGCCCGGCGAGACTGAAGATGCCATAAGGGAGGAGCTGGGTGACTACTACATCCGAGTTGCATCAATAGGCGTCGCAGGCGAAAAGCTTGCCCGAATGGCTTGCATTATCAATGACAAGACCAGGGCGGCTGGAAGAACCGGCTTAGGCGCAGTTATGGGTTCAAAAAACCTAAAAGCGATTGCCGTGCGCGGAACACACGACGTCACGGTTGCCAAACTGGATGAGTTCATGGAGTATGTGAAGGAATTTCATGAAAGAATGAAAGGTCCTGCCACGCAGAAGTACAGAACTCTCGGCACGCCAGAAAACGTCCTCGTTCACAATTCACTGTCTTGCATGCCCACAAGAAACTTCAATAACTCAAGGTTTGAAGGTGCGGAGAAGATCAGCGGCGAATGTTTGAATGAGAAGTATGTCGCAAAAATCATCGGATGTAGTTCTTGCGCGATGCGATGTGAGCACATGTGCGTGGTTCCGGAGGGACCATACAAAAACACGATGACACGCATGGAATATGAAACGCTTTGGGCGCTCGGTCCCTTCTGCGGGGTTGATAGACTCGACGCAATAGTAAAGGGAATGGCACTAACGAACTATTACGGTGTGGATTCAATCAGCGCCGGCGTAACCATCGGTTTTGCAATGGACTGCTATGAGAGAGGCATACTAACTCAGAAAGAACTCGACGGCATAGACGCAAAGTTTGGCAACGCTGAAGCAATGGTTCAACTGGTTGAAAAAATCGGCAAGCGCGAAGGCGTCGGCGATTTACTGGCGGATGGAGCGAAATTTGCAGCTGATCGCATAGGCAAAGATTCCTACAAGTTGGCAGCAACAATAAAAGGAGTTGAAACAACAGGCTATGACCTGAGATGCCTTAAGACAGCAGCGTTAGGTTTTGCCGTCTCTTTCCGCGGAGCTGACCACAACAGACATGGAGCCTACGCGTTTGACGTGAAGGGCAAAGTCAACAGGCTTATAGCTGAAAAGGGCAGAGGCAAGCTTGTCAGGGACATGCAAGACGTTTACAACGTCATAGACTCATTTATCGTCTGCAAGTTTTCGAGAGGCACGTACTACAAAGAACTGCCAGACATGGCGAAGCTCTACACTCTGGTGACTGGATTCGACATGACACCTGAAGAACTGAAGAAAGCAGGCGAAAGAATAGAAAACCTTGCAAAGCTCATCAACCTCAGAGAAGGCTTGGGCAGAAAAGACGACACGCTGCCGTACAAGGTGATGCACGACCCAATCCCAGACGAAGGCCCATCCAAGGGAGCCATGGTAACACAGCAAGAACTAGACCTGCTTCTAGACGACTATTACGAATCAAGAGGCTGGACAAAAGAAGGAGTTCCCACAGTGGAGAAGCTCAAGGAGTTAGGCATGGATGACCTGATTCACATCATCCACAAGTAATGGAGGAAAAAAAATGGTGAAGATTCATGAAAGAAAATTTGTATCCGCAGACCCTGACAAATGCGTAGGATGCCAAGTGTGCGAATACATTTGCTCCTTGACCAAGGAAAAAGCATTCAACCCTCTAAAATCCCGTATAAGAGTGGTCAGAATAAACCAGCTGATAAACCTGGCCGTAACGTGCAGGCTGTGCGAAGACCCACCATGCGTCGCCGCCTGCCCAAGAAAAAGCCTAACCCAGTCTGAAGAAACTGGACTGATAAGCGTGGATAAAGACAAGTGCAACGGCTGCGGATGGTGCATTGAAGCGTGCGACTACGGGGCAATCATGCTGCACCCTGACAACAAGGTTGTCTACGTCTGTGACTTGTGCAAAGAGAAAGGAGAACCGCAATGCGTCAAGTGGTGTCCAGAAGAAGCCCTCGAAGTGACCACGAGCGACGTCTTGGCGCAAAAAGCAAGAATAACAGCGGTCAAGAAGCTGTTCCAAGAAGCTGTCAAAGAAACCCAGAAAACCTAACCTTTTTCCCAGCACCGCTCTAACATAATTTTTCATGGCCCGCGCAGTTCATCAGTGATGCGGGTTATGGATGTTCTTCTAACGGTTTTAATGCGAGCACGCGCTGTAGTTCCGGTAGTTTAAAGGAAAAAGGATGGGACAGGGGTTGTGACAGCTCATCGCGTTTATTCGAGTACGAATATGTTTCTCTTGCGGCACATGTCTTTGAGTATTCTCGGCCAAACGGTAACGCTGACCTCGCCTAGGTGTGCCTTCTTGAGTATTGCCATTTGCGTGCGGGACTGACCGATCCCTCCGCCTATGCTAAGCGGAATCTCGTTTTTAATTATGCCCTGGTGGTACGGGTACTTGAGAAAGTCAAGCTGACCCGACATCTCTAGTTGCTTCTTAAGTGTTTCCGCGTTGACTCGGATGCCCATTGATGTCAATTCGTGGCGTCGCTTCGTCACAGGGTTCCAGATGAGAATGTCTCCGTTGAGACCGTGCATCGGTTTTCCGTCCTTGGACTTCGTCTCGGTTACCCAGTCATCATAGTCCGCCGCCCTCATTTCATGGGGGTAGCCGTCTCTGAGGGGCCAACCGATTCCGTAAATGAAAATCCCCGGGTACTCCTGCAGAATCCTCGTCTCGCGCTGCTTGCGAGGCAGGTCGGGGTACTTGTCAAGGAGGTCCTCGGCATGCAGGAAAGTGAGCTTGTCAGGCAAGTCTGGATACTTGTCCGTTTTCAATTGAGGATAGAGTTTCTGCACGTGCTTCTCGGCGCCCTTGATGACCTTCCAGATTTTCTCCACGGTCTCGGTGAGGTACTTGAGGTTACGCTCCTTCTCAGTTATCGCCTTTTCCCAGTCCCACTGGTCAACGTAGGCGCTATGGTCATGGTCGAGGAAGTAGTCCTTGCGCACGGCACGCATGTCAGTGCACAGGCCTTCGCCAGGCTTCATCCCGAACTCTTTCAGGGCCAGCCGCTTCCACTTGGTCGCAGCCTGGACGATTTGAGCGTCGACTGGATGCTTGTCATAGTCGTTTGAAATGTGGAATTGAATGGGTGTACGCGAGCCATCACGATCCAAAAGGTCGTTGACGCCGCTCAGGACGTCCACGATGAGGGGAACCTGCACCATTATCAGATTGAGCTCTTTGCACAGGTTTTCCTCGATGTAGCTTTTCACCGCAAATATCGCTTTCTGCGTCTCTTTCGGGTCTAAAATAGAGTGGTAGTCTTTCGGCAGAATCTTCTCCAGCTCATCGTAGCTGCCGATACCTGGACCAGCAAGATCCGCTTTCTTGTCCGACATGAATATCACACACCGAATCGGATACTCGGCCCAACAATATAAGTTTTCACCAAAGACCGCTTGAGAATCCAACATTGCCCGCGCAGTCGTAACAATCAGACGCTAACGAGGCTAAGGCAACTATTCTGGAAGAAGTCCAAGCAATGTCTGGACGATTTCCTTCACGGATGCTTCAACACAGGGAGTCAGACCCTCTCCAAAATCACTCTTCTCGGGTTCCACCAGCAACAGGGCAATTCTCGCTTGGGTTGTCTCCCTAACATGCTCACAGAATATCCGCAGTGGAAGCATGTGTGTCGAAAAGGCAGGAGACATTGTCAACAGCTCAGGTTCAACAAGCTTGTAACCGCCAGGCTTTAAGCCCAGAAGCGCAGCGTCTATCAGAAGAACGTGCGTTGGACTGAAATCTACGATTTGAGGCACGGAATCTTCAGGAACCGTTTCGCATTCTATGAGGTGTACCCTATCAGAAACCTTTCCCTGCAAGTCTTGGACCACTCTCACTCCAACATAGTCGTCCATGCGAATGGTGTTTCCAACGCCGGCCAGAACGACTCTTTCAGCGTTTGAAAGCCACTTTCCAAGCTCCTTCCGAACACTGAATCTTGGGTTAACCACTAGAAATCGCCAACAGAACACAATCAGAGGAAAAAGGAAAAAGAGTTTATCTCTCTAGTTTCTGAACGAGTTTCCTGTTTGCGTCGTAGATTGCCACGGTTAAGGGCATTTGTCCTACGGCGAAATGTGTGGCGCATCCGAAGCAGGGATCGTATGCTCTGAAGGCCATTTCGACCATGTTGAGTATGCCTTGGTTCACTTTTCCGTCGTGTATGAGACCTTTTGCCGCGTCGCGGATGGACATGCAGATTGCTGGGTAGTTGTTGGTTGTCGCTACAATCATGTTGACATCCTTGATAAGCGCGTCCTTGTCCAGCACGTAATGGTGATACAGTGTGCCCCTTGCTGCCTCGACGACTCCTACGCCCTCGCCGGGCTCGCCCGGCTTGTTCCGCACGTTCGTGCTCGTTATCTCAGGGTCTCTTACGAGCTCAAGCGCCCGTTCAGTCGCGTAGAGTAGCTCAATCAGTCTTGCCCAGTGGAATGCCAGAGTGCCGTGTACCGGTTTTCCGCCTAGTGTCTTGTACATTACTTCGTACTCTTCCTGTGCAAGCGGTGTTGCCATGCCGTCTGAAGCGTTGAGTCTTCCAAGCGGACCCACACGGTAGACTCCGCTGTCCGGACCGTAAACTAGGCCTTTCCATCCTACCTTCTTGAGGAACGGGAACTTTGAGTAGGTCCACTCTTCCACGTGTTCGCCGATCTGTGTCAGGTAGTCTTTTGGTTCAAACTTGAGGAATTCGCCGCCGCTGGGATAGACGACTCTGATTTTACCGTCGTAAAAGTTGACTTTGTTGTGCTCATCGACCAGGCCCATATAGTACGTGTTCATCGTGTACGCGTCGCTCTTGATCATGTCAACGTACTTCGGGTTTCCCAGAACAATGTCATGAAATATTTTCAGGGTGAATTTTGCAAACTCCAAGGACGATGCTGCCATCATCTCGATTTCTTGTCTGTTCTCTTCGCTCAGCGGCTTCGAGATGCCTCCGGGCAACCCGCACACGGGATGCGTCGCTTTTCCGCCCAGAATCGCCGTTATCCTTTGTCCGTAGGCTCGGTGCTTGATGACCTCCTTGGCCACATCCATCCCAGCCTTCTCAATGACTCCCAGTATGTTTCTTTTCTCAGGCGGAGCGTCAGGTCCAACGATGAAGTCCGGTCCACCCAGATAGTAGAAGTGCAGTATGTGGTCATAGATGATGTATCCAGCGTACATGAGTTCTCTGAGCTTTTTAGCTGCTGATGGAGGGTCAACGTTGAACGCTGCGTCCAAGGCTTTTGTGGCAGCGAAATGGTGGGCGACGGGGCAGACTCCGCAGATTCTGGTCGTGAGAATCGGCATGAGTTCAGCTCTTCTGCCGACGCAGAACTGTTCGAACCCCCTGAGTTCAGGTATCTTGAGGTAGGCGTTTTCAACTTCGCCCTCGTTGTTCAGGAATATCGAAACGTTGCCGTGTCCTTCCAGTCTTGTTATTGGATCTATGACGATTTCCTTCATTGTTCCATCACTTTCCTCCTGAGGATTGATGATGGTAAAGAGTACATGTAGAACGTTCCAAGAGGATCCTTGATCTGGTCCATCAGGTTGTCAACATCCTCCTGGGTGTAATGCTCCGTCTCGCCTTCCAGCCCTAGTATTGAAGCTAACGCGCTCATCATTGCTGCTCCTTGCTCCGGCGAGTTGGGACATGGTCCACCGCATCCTGTGCAGGGCATGTCAACCGTGAGGCATTGAGCTCCGCAGCCGCTGCGAGTCGCTGGTCCCATGCATATTATGCCCTGTTCGAGCAGACACTTCTCCGGTTCTGGGATCTTTTCATGAACACGGTATATCTTGGAGATTTTCTTGTTATCCTTCTTTCGTGGGCATTCGTCGCAGACAGATTTCAACGGTGCAAGCACTGAACCCTTTGGCGGCAGCTGGTTGTTCGCGATGGCATCCACGGCAGTCGCTATGAGTTTGACTGGAGGTGGGCAACCGGGCAGGTAGTAGTCTACGTCAACGGTCTGATCCAGGGTTTTTACTGTGTTGTAGAACTCTGGAAGCTTCAATGTGCCTTCTTTTGCTTCGGTCGTGGTTTTGGGAACGATTCTTTTTGGGTTAGCGATGGACTTGCTTTCCAGATAGACTTTGTCAAAGATTTCTTTGCGGTCATGGAGATTTGCTAGGCCTGGTATGCACCCTTCTTGGGCGCACGAGCCGAACGCCACGAGCGTCTTGGATTTTTGTCTCAGGAGCTTGGCCATGTGTTCCTGTTCCCCGGTCCTGATTGACCCGTTGAAGAAGCATATGTCTATGTACTTGTCGGGCATGGCTTCAACGTCTTTGTATTTGACGTCTATAGCAACAGGCCAGAACACTATGTCCGCGATTTTCACTACGTCCAGTATTTTCTCGTTTATGTCCAGCACTGCGATTTCGCATCCGCCGCAGCTTGCAGCCCAGTAGAAACCCAGTTTCAGTTTTTCGCCCATTTACTTTCCACCTTCACACACTTGTCCCAATATTTTTGAACAGTCAACGCGAAGTTCATTGAAAGCCAGTTCTTCAGGCGACATTCCCATTGCCAAACCCAGCAGTTGGGGGTAATGCAGGATTGGAATACCGTAAACCTCGTTGAACATTTTTTCTATGCGCAACTCGTTCGTGTCGTACATGATGTGGCAGAACGGGCATATTGTTATCATCGCCTGCGCATCCACAGTCTTGATGTGGTTCAGCTTGTCCCTTGCCAGCTGCAGAGCGATCTTATCGTTCACGCCAACGCTTGGAGCACCGCAGCATTCTGTCTCATCCAGGTAATCCAAACACGTTGCCCCAGTCGCTTCAATCAAGGTCTTGAGCGTTTTCGGATCCTCAGGATCATCAAAACCGATATATTCCTTAGGCCTCAAAATGTGGCAACCGTTGTGTTCAGCGACTTTCACGTTTGTAAGCGGCCTGACGACCATTTCTTTTATCTTCTCCAACCCTACGTCTTCAACCAGCACCTGCAACAAGTGCTTTGCCGTAACCGTTCCCTTGAACTCCAGTCCGGCTTCCTTCAAACGCCCGTTTATCTCTTCACACATGTGCTTATCTTCTTTCAACATCTTGCTGACTTTCTTCAAAGTCCCAGCACAGCCTGGGCACAAGGCCACGACATCCAATCCCTTCTGCTCCGCTATGGCAAGATTTCTGGCTGCCAGAATGAGCATCGTTTCGTGGCTCACAGGATCTAACGGAAGCCCGCAACAGTTGAACTCGGGCATCTCAACTATTTCCACGCCGAGTCTCTGCAGGATTTTGCGCGCGGAGATCTCGTACGCAACTACACGGTAGGGAATTGCGCATCCCAGAAACAGGAGATACTTGTGTTCGGCCATTCTAGCCTCCCTTCTTTTCGACGCACTTAAGAAACCCTATTTCCCGAAGCGTTTTGCCTATGCTTCCAGGGTTGCCCTTCGGTAGCGGCGGCAGGCCCAGGGTTTCTCTCTTCTTTAGCCTTAACTCGGGAATTCGGTAAGCGTAGCCTGACTCGAGTATGCTTGATGCTTCCTCTTTGAACATTTGAGGAACGATGCCCTTCTCAGCTGCCAAGTTTCTCAGAACACGTATGACACTGGCCACTTCAACATCTTGTGGACACCGGTCTGTGCACGTGAAGCAGGCTGCGCAAAGCCACAGTGTGTCGCTGTTCAGCACTCTGTCTCTGAGTCCGAGCTGCGTCATTCGGATTATCTGTCTCGGCCTGTAGGTTTCGCTGAACCGTGCAACTGGACAGTCTGACGTGCATGTTCCACACTGGAAGCAGCGCATCACTTTTTCTCCGCCGTGCATCTTTGAAATTTCGTACTTGAATTTGGGATCTATTTCTGAAGCTTTTATGGGCTTTTCAGCTGTTTCCGTCATTGGGCTTCAGCTTCCATGGCTTTTACCTGGCTTGGACCAAGCTTCTTCAAGTCTTCCACCATGCTTCTGACCACAGCGGCCCATTTGTCCCCTTCACTTGCTGAAATCCATTCTAGCCGCAGACGTTCGGGTTCTATTCCGAAGTCTTTAAGGACTCTCTTCAGCAGGTTTATTCTTCTCATGGCCTTGAAGTTTCCGCTGATGTAGTGACAGTCTGATGGTAAGTGGCAGCCTGCGACTAGCACGCCGTCCGCGCCGTCTTTGAATGCTTCTAGCACGAACGCTGGGTCTATTCTGCCGCTGCACATCACGCGTATGATTCTGATGTTTGGGGGGTACTGGATTCTGCTTACACCCGCCAAGTCTGCTCCAGCGTAGCTGCACCAGTTGCACAGAAAACCGATTATTTTCGGTTCAAACCCGTCGTTCTTGCTCATCATTCTGCCTCCACTAAGGCTGCTTTGACTTGAGCAAGTATTTCCTGCGTGGTAAAGTGTCCCATCGTGATAGCATTTGTTGGACAGGCCGTACCGCATGCGCCGCAGCCCTTGCACAGGGCTTCAATCACGTGTGCGATTGGTTTTCCATCCTTGTCCTTCATTTCGACTGCACCGTATGGGCATAGATACTCACAGATTCTGCAGGCACTACATAAATCTTCGTCAACGTTTGCGATGATTCCTTCCATCTCGAGCGTGTTTTTGGAGAGTATTGTTGCGGCCCTCGAAGCAGCTGCACACGCTTGCGCGATGCTTTCTTCGACGTACTTTGGCGAGTGAGCCATTCCACACAGGAAAACGCCGTCGGTTGCGAAATCCACTGGACGGAGTTTCATGTGTGCTTCCAGGAAGGAGCCATCCTTTGTCAGTGGCACCTTGAGCAGTTCGGCTATATGCTTGTTCTCAGGGTTCGGAATCGTTGCCGCGCTCAAGACTACGAGGTCAGGCTCGATTTCGAGTTGTTGCTTCAGCACGGGTTCCCAGAAAGCCATTTTGAGTTTGTTTCCCTCCTTGGTGAGTTCCGGCTTGCGTTCATCGTCATAGTTTATGAACGTGACCCCTTTCATTGCAGCGTCACGGTAGTAGTCTTCCTTGAACCCGTAGGATCTGATGTCCTTGAACAACACGTACACTTCGGTCTGTGGGCTTACTTCCTTGATTTTCAAAGCGTTCTTGATGGCTTGTCCACAGCATATTCTTGAGCAGTTGGGTCGCTCTTTTGTTCTTGCGCCGATACATTGGACCATGACCACGTTTTTGGCGTTGAATTCTCCTTTGGCAAGGTCTTCTTCCAGCTCATGCTGTGTCACGACCCTCGGGTCTTTGTCATAGAAGTACTCGGTGGGTCTGTATTCCACCGCACCAGTGGCGACTACCACTATGCCGTGCTGAATTTCCTTTTCGCTACCGTTCTGCTGGTGGATTTTTGACTTGAAGTTTCCCACGAAACCGTAGACGTCGGCAACTTCTGCTCCCGTGTAGACGTGTATCTTGTCATTCTTCATGACTTCGTTGACGATGGCATTTACTTTTTCTTTCGGGTCGCTTTTCTCTCCAAGTAGATAGTACATTGTGCGAAGATGACCGCCCAATTCCTTTTCTTTTTCAACCAAATGCACTTCGAACCCTTGTTTTGCAAGCTCCAGAGCTGCCGTCATGCCGGAGACGCCGCCTCCTATGATGAGACCGACCTGGGTGACGTTTATCACCGGTTTCTTCAAGGGTTTCAACAGTGCTGCTTTGGCAACTATTGACCTGACGAGGTCTTTGGCTTTTTCCGTGGCCTCTTTCGGCTCATGCATGTGTACCCAGCTGCACTGGTCTCGGATGTTCGTCATCTCAAACAGGTACGGGTTCAATCCAGCTTCCTGGACTGTTTCTTTGAAGAGCGGTTCGTGCGTCCTCGGCGTGCACGAAGCAACTATGACGCGGTTCAGTTTGTTCTGCTGGATTTCTTCGCGTATGAGCTTCTGTGTGTCCTGTGAGCAAGTGTAAACGTTTGCCTCTGCGTAGACCACATTTGGCAGGGTCTTTGCGTACTCCACGACTTGGGGTACGTTTACGACTCCGCCGATGTTGATCCCGCAGTGGCAGACGAAAACTCCGATGCGAGGCTCTTCTTTGCTCACGTCTCTTTCAGCAGGATACTCTCTTGCTACAACCTGTGTTCCTCTTGCGTCTGCGATTATTCCCATGGCTCTTGCTGCTGCGCCGCTTGCTTGGGCTACGCTTTCAGGTATGTCTTTCGGTGCAGAGAAGGCGCCGCAGACGAAGATGCCCGGTTTAGAAGTGTCCATCGGAGAGAAGGTTTGTGTTTCGCAGAAGTTGTACTTGTTGAGCTTGATTCCCAGGTTTTTGGCCAGTTCTTCAACGCCCTTCGGGGGTTGCATTCCTATTGCCAGCACAACCATGTCGAACTCTTCCGTCTTTGGGTTTTCGTCTTGGACGTAATGGACGAAGAGGTTGCCCGTCAACGGGTCTTCAGTTACTCCGGCGACGCGTGATCTCGTGAATCTTATGCCATACTCTTCTTCAGCGCGGTTGCGGTAGGCGTCGAACTCTTTTCCGTACGAACGCATGTCCATGTAGAAGATTGACGCGTCCATTTGGATGGGTGTGTGCTCTTTTGCTATGACGGCTTCTTTAATGCCGTACATGCAGCACGCCGCGGAACAGTAGTTGTTTCCGAGCTGGTAGTCTCTTGAGCCGACGCATTGGATAAAGGCCACCCTTTTCGGTATTTCACCGTCTGAAGGTCTTATGACGAGTCCGCCGTACGGGCCGGAGGCGCTCAGGATGCGTTCGAATTCGATGCTTGTGACGACGTTTTGGAAGCGTCCGTAGCCGTACTCGCTTTTGAGCCTTGCGTCGAAGGGTTCGAATCCTGGAGCGAGGATTATTGAGCCAACTTTCAGGGTTGTTTCGGTCTCTTTCTGGTCGTACTCGATTGCTCTTGCTTTGCAGATTTCGTAGCACGTTCCGCATCCTATGCATTTTTCGCGGTCAATCTTGTACTTCAGTGGGACTGCCTGTGGATACTCCACGTAGACTGCGCCTCTGTTCGCTAGGCCTTCGTTAAACATGTCAACGGCTTCGATTGGACACTTCTGCGCGCAGATGCCGCAGCCGTTGCACTTGTCTTCGATTATGTAGCGGCTGTTTCTTCGAATCTTTACTTCGAAGTTTCCAGCTTCACCGTTCAATCCCGTGATGTCCGCGTTCGTCAGAATCGTGATGTTCGGGTGCCTTCCAGTTGCAACAAGCTTGGGTGACAGGATGCACATTGAACAGTCGTTTGTTGGAAATGTTTTGTCGAGCTGAGCCATCACTCCGCCTATGCTTGGTCCTTTGTCAACAAGGTACACTTTGAATCCGGAGTCGGCTAGGTCCAAGGATGCTTGTATGCCAGCGACTCCTCCGCCGACCACCATTACTGCTCCGATTTTTTGGTTTTTCATTTTATTCAACCTCCAAAGCCTTGTAGAGAGGTGTCGTTCCCTCGATGCTGTCAAGAGCTATCATGTTTTTTCTGCGCATGTTCACTATCTGTTTGAGAACCGCCGCTGGCTTCATTTCGGTTACTTCTGCCAAGGCCTTGACTGAAAGCGGCTTGGTTTTTGTGAGAAGGTGAATCTTGTACCTGATGAATTCGTCTTCAACAACGTCATCCATCAATGTGTCGAATTCTTCAGGTGTGAGTTTGTCACCGTAAACGTTCACGCCTTCGGTGAGTTCCTTCTCCCTGCCAAGCAAGACTCTCAGGCGAAACTCGCCGGCAGCGTTCTTGGCAGCTAGGAGATTCACAATAGGCATGGATTCGCGCTTTGCATTTTTCAGCTGGGAAGCTCCTAGTTTCTCTATTTCCTTGGAGAACTCTTTCGCTGAGCGCGTGAAACTCGTTTCTTCCAAGGGCGAGTACCAGAGCAGGCTTAGGCGTTCAGGTTCCAAGCCTGTCAATGCCAACAGCTTCTTCAGCATTTTTACGGCGCGTTCTGCTTGCAGGTTACCTTCAACGAAGTGGCAGTCTGGCGGTTTGCATCCTGCCAGCATCACGGCATCGGCGCCTTTCTCGAATATTTCGAGAACAACGGTCGGGTCTATTTCTCCGATGCAGTTTACGCGTGCCACGTTAATGTTGGATGGTACTGGGTTTTCGCTCCTGCAGAAGGCGAAGTTGCACATCAAACAAACAATTCTGGGTTCTTTGTCCGTCATTCTCATCTACTCCTTGGGGGTTGGTATGGCAAAGTTTAGTATGTGCTCGTTGGTTATTTTCTTCATCGTTATCGCCCTTACTGGGCATCTTGCTGCACAGAGTCCACATCCCTTGCACAGATCCTCGTTTATTCGTGCGATGTTGTTCTCGTCCTTTTCAGCTGCTCCGAATGGACAGACGATGGCGCACACGTTGCAGCCTATACAGAGAGCTTCGTCGACGGCGGCCTTGTCGCCCTCGCATAGATCTGTGGTTCCGAGGCATTCTGCGCAGGGTCCGCAACCTAGGCAACGGCAAGCTTCAAACTTGGCGTCTCTCTCCAGTTTTTCCACGTAGTCTTGCACCTCTTCGAAAGCGGTATGGGATTTCTCTGAGAGAGGGTTGTACCGACGTTCTTTCTTCTTTATCTGTTTCGGGTTTTTGGCCCATGTTGCTTCTTCGATGTTCTCTTCTCTTCCCTTGTGGATGTCTTGTCCGCTCAGGTGTAGGTGAATTGACGCGGCTGCTCGTTTTCCCTGTCCCACGGCTTCGATTATGCTTGCGGGTCCAGTGGTTATGTCGCCGCCTGCGAAGACTCCTGGAATTTTGGTCTCGAGTGTTAATGGGTCTGTCGTTATCGTTGGAATCTTTGCTTTCTCATCCTGCAGGGGCTTCGGGATGCACTTACTTTCTGCTAGCTGGCCCAGGGCGGGGATGACCATGTCCACTTCGTACTTGTGCTCAGAACCGGGCATCGGCACTGGACGCCTCCTGCCGCTTTCGTCAGGCTCACCCAGCTTCATTCGCAAACATTCGAGGGCCACGACTTTGCCGTTTTCGCCGATAATCTGTTTTGGTGCAACTAGAATCTCTATTTTGACGCCGTCCTTTTCGGCTTCTTCCACTTCGCTCGGTAAGGCGGGCATTTCCTCTCGGGAACGTCTGTACAGAAGGGTGACTTCTCTTGCACCCAATCTTTTGGCTGTTCTGGCAGCGTCAATTGCGCTGTTCCCACCGCCGACCACAGCTACTCTCTGTCCGACTTCCACTTTTTTTCCAAGGGCTATGTCTCTTAGGAAGTCAACGGCGTTCACGACGCCCTTCAGGTCTTCACCCGGAACGCTAAGCATCATTCCTTGCTGGGTGCCGATAGCCAGAAAAATAGCCTTGCAGCCTTCCTCCTGCAGGCTTTCAATCGTGATGTCCTTTCCAAATTCAACGCCTGTTCTGATTTCCACGCCCAGGTCTTTGATGTAGTTTGCTTCGTTTTCCACGACGAATTTCTCAAGGCGGAAATCAGGTATACAGTAGCGCATCATGCCTCCAGGCTCGGCCATGCGTTCATAAACTGTCACGGGGTAACCGAGTTTTGCGAGTTCGTATGCCGCGGTTAGGCCTGCGGGACCCGCTCCGATGATAGCGACTTTCTCTGCGTGTCTCTTGGGTATGGGTTTGGGTTTGACCTTTCTCTGTTGGCGTTCGATGTCGGCGACGAACTTCTTCAATGCGCGTATGGCTACAGCCTGGTCCACATCAGTTCTTGCGCATGCGTCCTCACATGGACTGAAGCACACTCTTCCGCAGATTGCTGGGAAGGGCATGTCGTTTCGAATGATGTCAACTGCTTCCTTGTACTTTCCTCTTTGAATTAGAGAAACGTATGCTTGAACGTTAACGTGTGCTGGACATGCAAATCGGCATGGCGGGAGCTTTCTTTTCACGGTTGTCACAGTCTCAGTTGTCATTCTCGAACCTCGCTTCACTCATCAAGTATTGTTTCCAAAGCGAACTTATTAAATCGCCTAAGCCACCCTTGGCATATGGGTGGCATAAATCGAGATCGCAGGCTTGATACGTCGTATTAGAATCTTGTTTATTCACGTGATCTTTCCTCCAGTTTGTCAACCCATTTGTTGTATTCGCGCGCGCCCATCAGGCTGTCAAGCTCTTGCTTCATGGTCAAGGAGTTGTTCGGTTTGATTTCCGCGATCCATCCTTGTCCGTATGGGTCTTCGTTGACCATGGTGGGTTTTTCTCTGAGTTTTTCGTTGATTTTGGCTATTTGGCCGCTGACTGGTGAGTAGAGGTCAAACAGCAGCATCCATGTTTCGGCGACTCCGAACGGTTCCATTTTGTTGAGTTCTTTTCCAACTGGCTCTGTGCGAACTTGAGCCAGACCTCTCAGTCGCTTCTGTGCATAGTCAGATATGCCGACGCGTACGTTTCCATCTGTTGTCGTTTGAGCCCAGGTGTGTTTCGGCGTGTATAGCAATTGGTCGGGTGCGGAAGGCGTTTCCTGAGTCTTGCCCGTTGAGAATCCCTCTGCGCGCGCGAGTTCCTCCAGACGTAGGCGGATAGCCTCTGAAACAAATTCCGATATGCTTCGGTAACGGCCTGTTTTGATGACCTTTTCGATTTCTTTTATGAGCTCCTGTCTGACGCTAATCGTCTTCCACTCAGACATTCACAGGCCTTCCTTCCCTCGGTTTTGAGTTAGATGTGCTTCAAGTTTGAGTTATTTAGAGTTTTCCTTGACCGTCTAGGAAATAATCCATTGCCTGAACATAAATCAAAACAAGTAGACTGGGCGCTTCCAATCTAGAATGCGGGTCAAAACTGGCCCGATTCTCTCTGATGCTTCGAAAGCCTCGCCAGTTGGGTCTCATTAGAACCACTGAAGGAGGTAGGTTAACTCGGCATCGCTTCTGCTTCTTTCTGTTCTTTTGGTTCCAATTGCGTTCGTATCTGGTTCGAGGCCTGTTTTTCCTTGACCGTTTTTGGCTCTGCGCATCTAGCTTCTTCTTCTCTGATGCTGAGCATTCCTTTCACGGTTCCGTCATCCATGTATTTGACGGCGAAGCCCATTTTCTTCATGAGACCCATCGCCCTATAGTTGTCAGCAAGCATTATGGCATAGATCGTTTCGAGCTTCATGTCAGCGCAGATTTCAAGCACATAATCTACGAGTTTCGTGCCGAGTCCTAGACCTTGCCAAGGGTCGGCGACTATGAAGGCGATTTCACCTGTTCTTCCGTCAGGTTCTATGCTCACTCGGGCTACGCCGAGGATTCTTTTTCGTCCTTCTTCCGTCAGTTCTGCGACTATGGCTATTTCTCGGTCGTAGTCTATGTTGCAGTAGCGGACTCTGGTTTCGTGCGGTGTGTCCTTGAGTACCTGGAAGAACCTATAGCGTATTGATTCTTCTGAGAAGTTCTGGAACATTTCTAGCCATAGTGGTTCGTCTTCGGGCTTTATCGGCCTCAGTATGACCGTCCTCCCGTCTCTTAATCTCCACATGGTCTCGTATTTTGTCGGATACGGCGTGACGATGAGATGCTGGTGAGGCTCAAACTTTGTAAATACCTTTGAGGGGTCTATCACGATGCGCGCGTCGAAGGCGAAGGCTTCTTTTTCATTTATGAAAAGCGGGTTGATGTCAACCTCTTTGAGCTGCGGAAAATCAACGAGCATTTGGCTGAAGCGGACCATTATTTCTTCCAGCAGTTTGATGTTCGCGGGAGGGAAATTTCGATATCCTTTCAGAAGTTGATACATCTTCGTTTCTTCCATCATTCTTCTGACAAGAGTCTGGTTCAGCGGTGGGATTCCTATTGCGAAGTCCTTAAACAGCCCAACTCCAACTCCACCCATCCCGAAGAGTATGACCGGGCCGAAGAGCGGGTCTGCTTTCGCCCCGATGATTACCTCGTAGCCCTGCCTCTTTATCATGGGCTGAACGGTCACGCCCAGAATCTCAGCGTCCGGATCGTGTTCCTTTGCCTTCTGCGTTATGCGTTTGAACGCCTCTCGCGCTTCGGCCTCGCTTGTTATGTCAAGCACGACGCCGCCTACGTCGCTTTTGTGAGTTATTTGAGGAGACAGAACCTTCATCACGACCGGATATCCCAGCTGCGAAGCCAGTAGAGCCGCTTCGTTTTCAGTCTGAGCAGTCTTCGTTTTCACAACTGGGAAGTTGTAGTACTCCAAGAATGTTTTGGCTTCAACTTCGGTGAGTATTTCACGGTTCTCAGTCGCAACGTTTCTCAACACGGTCAAGAGTGGTCGTCTTGGCGGCACAACGTCTACTGGAAGTTCTTCCGGTGTTTCATAAAGCAATTCAAGGTTGCGCTTGTACTGGTACATGTATTGGTACGTCTTGATTGCCTGCTCGGGTGTGGAGTATGTCGGAATGTTGTTATCTATGAATATACGGTTAGCTTCTTCCACCGCTCCATAACCCATGAAAGAAGTCAATATTGTCTTGTTTTGATAAGTTCGGCTTCTTATCAGCTCTGCGAGACTCTTGGCCACTTCCACAGGTTCTACCACGGCTTGGGCAGTGTATATTATCACTATTCCATCCACATTATCATCGTTTAGACAAGCCTCAACAACCGCCCTGTACCTGTCGGCCTTGGCGTCTCCGAGGATGTCAATCGGGTTTCCCCTGCTCCAGAAATGAGGCAGAACACTGTTGAGAACCTCCATCGTCTTGTCGCTGAGCTTCGCAAGCGTTCCTCCCTGAGCGATTAGAGAGTCGGTTGCCATGACGCCCGGCCCGCCGGCGTTGGTGATTATGGCAAGGTTGGGGCCTCGAGGTATAGGCTGCATGCCTAGCACTGCGGCACAGTTGAAAAGGTCCGCGATTTCTTCCACTCTAACCATGCCCGCCCGTTTGAACGCCTTGTCGTAAATCATGTCTTCGCCCGTCAGCGAACCAGTGTGCGAAGCAGCGGCTTTCGCGCTTTCGCTGAACTTGCCAGCCTTCACCACGATTATCGGTTTAGTTCGGGCAAAGTGTCTCGCGGCGCTCATGAACTTTCTGGCGTCGGTGATTCCTTCAATGTACATGAGGATGCTCTTCGTCTTCGGATCAGTGCCGAAATAGTCCATGAGGTCACCGAAGTCCACGTCGATCATCGAGCCCAACGACACGAAGTTGCTGAACCCTATGTTTTCATGCATCGCCCAGTCAAGGATTGCCGTGCCCAAGGCGCCGCTCTGAGAGATGAACGCTATGTTGCCCGGCTTCGGCATCTTGCTGATGAACGTCGCGTTCAAGTGCATAATTGGACGAATCACACCTAGACAGTTCGGTCCAACGATTCGCATGTTATATTTCTTCTTGATTTCGGTTATTCTCTCTTCCAGTGCTCTGCCCTCAGGCCCGATTTCTTTGAAGCCCGCTGAGATTACGATAATGCCGTCTATACCGGCTCTTCCACACTGTTCGAGGACATCGGGCACAGTTCTCGCCGGTGTGGCTATCACGGCAAGATCCACGGGTTCAGGAACCTGTTCGACGTTTGCATAAGCCTTCAAGCCCAGAACCTCGGTTTTCTTGAGATTGACAGGAAAAACATGCCCCCCGAACCCTGACTCTGTGAAATTCTTCATCAAAGCATAGCCGACTGAACCCTCTTCATCGCTTGCCCCAATAACCGCCACGCTTTTCGGGTTGAAAATCTTGTCAAGATTCAAGGTAACCAAGACTGTAACCTTCCCAGAGTACGTGTTGAGCTGGATTAAGAAATTAGAGCTTTATTAAACATGAAATACACCTGAGTATTACACCCCATTATCCATCAACTGAAGAAGCTTATCGACATGGCTAGATAAAAAGTTTAGGAAGCCTTGATACGTTTCTAGATGTGTCGAAAGTGCAGAACAGAAATTCATGTGTATGCCAATTTCTTTTATATGAGTTCTGAATAGCGTTCATTATGTATTCAAAAACAGTTGTCTTCCTTGGTATAATTGGAGTTTCCTTGTCGTTGATTCTAGGGCTATTGTCAATTATAGTATGGCAAATTGTCGCTGTTCTAATCGCTGTCTCATTGGGGATTCCTAGCTTGGTCTTGAACCATGAGAGACTCAAATTAGAAGTAACTACTAAACCGAAAGAAGGAGGGAAGGAACAGGTAACTTTGGAAAAGAAAGATACTCCACTTGAAGGAACAATACTTGTGAGTCCTAAAGGCGGTTACTCTTATGAATTCGAGTATTTAGCGAAAGGCGACCATATAAAAGGGGAAATAGTCTCGACTGAACGTATAGACATCTACTTTGTTGATAACATCAATTTCGACAAATGGAATAGAGACGTTGGTTTTGACTTTAGAGACTGCAATGAAGATGTTTTGGAAACTAAGATAGACTATTCAGTTTCCAAGAAGGGAACATGGTACGTATTGATAGAGAACAATGGAAGAAAAGTAGCTAAAGTCAAGGTTCACTTGAGTGAACATCAAGGACAGAAATCTTAAATCTACACGGCAACTGAAGACGAACTAAAGAACTAAAGAGGGAAACAGCTAGTCATTGTCTAACTAGCTATCAACATTATGCCCAAAGAGTAGAACTAAACCTTTAAACATTGAACGAACAACGATAATCCTTAGGCGAAGAACCTTTATGCCAAAGTCTTCTTCAAAAGCACTATCAAAAATGACAACCAAACACAATCTATGGAAAAAATGGGTTCCTACTCTTGTCCTGTTTTTGGTTCCAATTCTGCTGGGTGTACAGATAGGCATTTACTATGCTGCCCCAGAGAATTTTCCAGTCGGTGTATCTTACCTTACTCGTACTAGATATGATCCGACTTTATTACATGATCGACCAGAATTATACAGTATCATTGGTTTTCTGCCTTGCCCAGTAGAATCGTACATTGATTGTAAAATCAATTTGAAATCGCTGGAAGAAGTGGGAGTAAAATGGACTCAGGTGAGTCATCTTACTGATAATACCACATCCCTTGAATTGGTAGAGATAACTCTTTTTCCTATTGATTATGTGCATGATCCAATTCTGACTCTTAACGGCCAAAATGCAGCCTTTTATTTATCTAATGATACTGGCTTGCAGTGTCTTACCGCAAAGGGATTCAATCTTACGGATACTAGCCAAATTGAGACCGTCGTAACAACATTTAATGTTGAACGTGCAGCATCCAATGAAAACAGATCTGTCAATATTCCTTGGGTTTTCAATGAAAACTATGCACAAATTATCAAGTTTCCTGCTATTGATATTGCTGTTGAAAAAAACAAGACATCTGAAGAGAGCACTTTCAAGATAGTTTTTGATCTTCCTTTCAGACAGCTTGTAACAGGTATGAGTGGTTGGGTGGACAGATTTGATTTGCCATATTCACATTGGATTTTTCTCAATCCAAATTCAACTTCAGTTCCCTATAAAGAAGTCTATTTTGAATACCCAATAAACCAAACGGTTCAATCTAGCGGAAACACATATTACTTCAAGACTAACTTCTCCGAGCAAAACACAGCAGATTCATACATGATTACGACCATCCCTAGCTTTGATACAATCCTTTTTCTCTTTCCTTTCATGGCGTCACCTTTTATTATTTTCATAGAAGGTAATACACTAGGCAAACGGGAAAAGATAAGGAACTTGAAGGGATTTCTCCGCTTCATATACGGTTTTGGTTTGTCGTATTCTTTTTGCATTGCATTTGTATTTGTTCTCACAGGTGGTCTAGTACAATCGCTTTCTTTGTTTTTCTATCTTTTAGGCATAATGAGTCCATTAGGTTTTCTTACCTTGGTCTATCCCCCCATTTCCTATGCTGTGTTACACAAAACAATTCTGAAGGTTTGACAGGATGGGTATCCTAAACTACATGGTTATAAGAAAAACAAAACAGAGGGACAAAAAGTGAGTAAAAATAGTATGATTAGTTTGAATATTGCTTACGCACTAGGAATAATCATCATCATTTTGTTCGGTGCGGTAGTATATCTTTCAGTGAGCATAGTATCCATAAATAATAATGGCGCGTATTTCGACAGCTATGTATTACAACACGGTTATAGCAATGCTGATTATGATGCTCTGCAAAACCAAGTAAATGACTTGAATGCCACCGCCAACCTTACAAAATCTACGGGTTGGTTCAATAACCTGACAATAAGCAATGTTGCGGGTGATGTCGTAAATTTGACACCGCCCACATCAGTTCCTTATGCAGGATATGTCGCAGTTCAAGTTAACAGCTTGACAGGAAATAACAATACGGCTGTTGAAATGATATTCTCTTCCGCGATATTCTCTTCAGGAACCTACAATTCTGACGTTAGGCAACCAGTCGGTGTAGGTGGCACCGTAATATTTACGATTTTACCAACGACAAATCTCGTAATCAAGATAGGAACGTTAGATGGCAGTGCCGCAACTGAAACCGTGACAATAGTATACTACTACTAAACCCACTCTCCCCCTTCAGTTTAAGCCATGCCGTACAGAAGGCTCTAGTCAAGCTGAAAGCAGAGTGCGAAAGGAAGGAAGATCCACCCTAGGGGTGTTTACATCATTCTTCCACGTATGGTGTGATAGCTTAATCGTTTCGCTCGCTCGCTCTCCACTCTGAACTCCATGACTGGCGTCCTTCCGTCATCCGTATAGAGCTACTCGCTGCACTTCCAATTAAGCTGTCACGTGTATCCTACTGTAGATGCTTGATAGTATCAAGTGATTTGTGCCTTCACGGATAGTCTCTACATGCATCCACTAAGGACGGTTGAACAGTAGGCTCTATCAGTGGCCATGGAGAACACCATCAAGCATCATGGAAATAAATCATCCTTTAATCCTATGGAAAAGCATGGACAAACACCTAAACCTACACCATAGCGCGCACTAGTGTTGAAAGTCTCACTGGTGCCTTCAGCCATTTGCAGAGCGATAATTCTTTATTCGAAGAATGCCAACAAAGCACCAGCGAGGATCGCTGAGAATGTTTTCCCATACGAGTATTAGAACGTCTAACATGGACAGGTCGATTGACTTCTACATCAGATTGATGGGCTTAAAGCTTCTGAGCCGACATGAAATAAAGCAAACCAATGCGGAAATAGCTTTTCTGCAGGATCCCGAGGGAAAAGGTGCTAGACTCGAGCTGACCTACTTCAGAAACCAGAAGAAATTCATCCAAGCAGACTATGAGGATCGATTGTTCGATCACATCGCCTTTGACATTAAAGACATGGACAAAACCATACCAAAGTTGCGAAGCGAGAAAATCACGATTACCGATGAACCCTACAAGCTTGGGCCCACAGGTCCACTGATAGCCTTCATCGAAGACCCAGATGGAAATCTGATTGAACTAATCGAGAGAAAATAGGGCGCTATAGATCTTTTGAGCGAAAGTTCTAGAAGAATGCTATAGAAGTATCCTCTCTGAAGAGCGCGCGCTTAGTGCACGCCTCCGCTCTGCTACGCGGACGGCAGACCTAGAGAAAAAGTTTCGCAGAAAAAGGTGAGAGTCAGATTCGGTGCAGACAGTTACTTTTCGCGTTTGCCTTTTTCAGGCTCTCTAGATACGCTTTTTCACCACTTGTTTTCATGATTTGCTGCTGCCCGTTCACAAAGTTCATTGTGTGGTAGATTGATTCTTCTCCCGTTAGCTGTTGATCAAAAAAACATCCTTTCTTGATGCCGTTGCCCTTCAAGCTTTTCAAAAAAGCCAACGCATATGCGCAGTGTCCCACGATTTCGCATGAAGCGCATTTACCCCAATCCTCTGGGTAAAGGCAAGGACCGCACGTAAGATGACATGCTCTCTTTCCCGGGGTTAAATTCAAGTAAGTATCCCCTTCACAACGACAGCATTTGCTTTCCCAAGACTCATTCTCGTTCATTTCTATTCACGCCCGTTAAGAAACTACATAGAGAGTATGTCGAAATACCGCTATAAGCGTTTCCCTCCTATTTCAAAATATCACTAGGTTAGCGCGCGCTAAGCGCCCCTAACGCATTAGATTACATGCTCGAAAAGTTGATTAACCAGAAAGGTAAAGTAGAGAAGGGGTACGGAATTGACAGATGCATATGTATTGGCAAAAGTCGAAGCAGGACATGATCAGGAAGTCCTCAAAGAGGTCAAGAAAATAGCAGGAGTTAGGCAAGCGACTCCGACTTACGGTGTGTATGACTTGCATGTTGAAGTTTCTTTTGACAAGATGGAAGAGCTTGACAAGTTCATCTTTGAACAAATTCGCAGAATCCCTGGGATAAAGGAAACTGCGACCTTGATAGCTTTCAAGGGGATTTAGATGCCCAAGATGGGTTGCAGGGAAGTCCACTTTATCAAAGCAACGCAGCCGAGCCAAGTTGATTTCTTGATTGACAAGGTCAAAGAGGCTGTGGAAGGAATGAAGCTTCCTCCAGAGTATGACGTGAGAATCTACAAGAACGTTTACAGCTGCTGCGGAGTTGGAGGCCTGGGCTTGATCATTGAAGTAGTTGGACCTGAAGAGGAGAAAATAAAGGAAATTGACTTGAGAGCTGTATCAAGGATGATGGAGTTCTGTGAAAAAGAAGGCTTGGACGTGGGCCATCACACTCTGGAAAAACACGAATCTATTTAGACATGCATTTGATCATGTATCGCAAGTCTTGATGGGGAACGAGCGCCATTTTGCTTGGCTAGAATCTTAGCGCAATGTGCGCTGTTAAAACGGGAAATGTGGGTAGAAATGAGACCGTGCTCTATAAGTCACGTGTAATCATTGTCGCTGTTGACCTAACATTTCCAATTTTCCTAACATGAGACACAATCTGGTTAAGCTCATCAATCGTGTTCGCGCTCACTTTTGCTATTATGTCGTAATCCCCAAGAACATAAAAGGCCTCGTCAAAACCTTGAACCTTCCTTAGAGCTTTCAAGACATCAACTTCACAACCTAAGTTCACATTCATCATAATAAACGCCTTGAACTTCATCTGAATCAGCTACCCTTATGCCTGCGTCTACGTGCAGATATTTAGAGCTTTTGCCTTTCCCAATCTAGTGCGTGCTACTCTCCATTTAGTGCACGCTCTCGAAAAGCATGAATCTATGTAAGCACCCAACAGAAATGACCATCACAACGCACATACTACTCTTTTTGAAGGCTCAGTTCATAATACACTTTACGCCCATGCATCAACTGAGCGTTACAGCAAAGAAAAAGAAGGGTTATGGAGGGCGTTGCTCGTGGTGATTCGCTAACGTGACGAGGTCTGAGATGTCGTACTCGCGTCATTGCCTTGAACTAGTCCATACAAAGATATGTTTACATACTTGCTCGAACAACAAGAACGTGAACGCGATAAGATTCTGGAGGAGGTTGAAATTTGGCGAAAGATCCGATTTGCGGAATGGAAGTGAACGAGAAGACGGCCAAGCACAAGACGGAATACAGAGGCAAAACGTACTATTTCTGCAACAAGATGTGCAAGACGACTTTTGACCAGAACCCAGCTAACTACGTCAGCGGCCAAACGCAGCCTTCGGGCCACACTGGGCATTCCTAGATTGAAAAGAAACACTTGTATTCAAAGCTCAGATGTTTCCAGTGTGTTCATCTTTTTTGGAATCGAACCTTTCATAGCGCACCTACAGGGCGAAGACTGAGAAGCAGAACTTTGGGGCAAGCATACATATCTCCACCGGCCTGAGGAAAATACATGCGAGACCACAGGGCAGATCAAAATAGGGCTTCAGAGGCTAGGCAGCGGTGAGGCGCGCGCGCGCTCCCTATCTTCGCGTGGTCAACCTTGATAGTAAACTTTTTTATGACGCCCTTCAACCTCAATGCTTGAACCCTTTTTCTCACAGCCGCCTCGCTCATACCCAATTTCTCTGCCATATCGTTGTAAGATTTCCGCCCGTCTTCCTCCAACATTTCGATTATTCTCTCATCTTTTTCGTCAATTTGTAACATTTAGAACCACTCTGTTTCGCACTTTTCGGTGCGTTTTTCGTACTTATTTGTACGCAAAAAATAAAGACATTGCCAAAATAAAAGCCTTTTCTCCAAAAAAGATGTTAAAGATGGAAGAAGGGATTAGGATGCTTATGCGCACTACGAGTTTTATGCAAAAAGAAAAATCCTTGAAAACACTCTTTCCTTCACCAAACAGCTTGCGTAGGAGGTGATAGATTTCGATGAAGTTGAATGCAAACGCAAAGCTGGTCAAGAACTATAGGATAGACGTTGACGACGGCAGAGCTCATGCAATATGCCTTGATCTTGAACGAGACAGCGACGGAACTAACATGGGCCCTTCAGCGCTTGAACTAGCATTAATGAGCTTCGCAGGATGCTACGCAACAATATTCATGCTGACAGCACACAAAATGCGGGTGACCATAAAGGACTTGGAGATAAAGGCGGAGGCGGTTAAGTCCGAACAAGCAGGAACTATTACAGAGACAAAATTCGATATCACGACAAGAACAGATATGGCAGAAGAGAGGGTGCACAGACTACACGAATTGACAGTAAAAGGTTGCCCTGTTGGAAAGATCTTCGAAAAAGCTGGAGTCAAAACAACCTACAACCTCAAGATAGAAAAAAGGTAGCGACCGCACATGTCGCGGGAGATTTAAATAGAGTCTTGCGCAGATAGGCAAAGCACATGAGAAGAGACGGGCGAGTGACGTTTGAACTTCGACCAGATAATCTCGCTGATTCAAGCAACCATAGCCCCAGACGTTCTAATCTCCGGCTGCGCCCTCCTCTGCCTTGTAATCCAAACTCGTTACGGAAGAGTTGTTGACCGAATGAGAACCTTCAACCAGGAGCACTTTGACCTGAGAAAAAGCAAGTCCTCATCCAAGTACGGTTCAGACTATGAAAGAAGAATAGAAGAGATAAGAACCGAAGTGGCAATGCTCATGAAGAGAGGCAACTACTTGCGCGTGCTAGAACACATGTTCTTATAATAGGGTTCAAAATGGGCTTCCGGTTGAACGCGCGCCAGCCTGTTGCTAACTCGATTTCTTTGTGTTACTTTCTGCCTAACCTGCGAGTGGCAGGATAAGGAGCACAACCTCAACGCCACAAGCAAAAGCCTGTTTCCTCAGTTTTCTGTAAGCGCGTAGAGTTGGGTTCTTCGTCCTTTTTTTGTAGCAGGGCTAAAGCTGAACTAACAATCAGTGTAATTGCTAAGATAGACGCCAAGATTCCAGTGCTTGGGAATTCTGGTATTTGATGGGTAGCTACGGTGAAGGAAAGCGTGCTTGAAGCTCCGACGAGGCCTAGCGTGTCTGCTGCGTAGACTGTTAGCGTGTGTGCGCCTGGGGTTAGCCCGGTCAGGGTGATGCTCTGGCTCGCGGTGGTGTTTGTTTGTCCGTCTAGGCTATAAGCGGCCCACGAGACAGGCTTGTTTACTGTAAAGTTTAATAGTACACTATTGGTGTTAAACGTACTATTTTGCGTTGACATGATGGAAACGTTTACCGGCACGGTGTCTACTGCAAAGCTTCCAAAGTATACGGTGTTTGAGGCTCCGGTGTTAAATGCTGAGTCGGTGGCGTATACAGTTATGTTGTGGAATCCGTCTGGAAGTTGGGGCAGGGTTGTGTTTCCAGTTATGGTGGCGTTTAATCCGTTGTCTATGGCATAGCCCATCCACTGAACGGATTGGTTACTATAGAAAGTCAAGGGAACATTGCTTGAAACGTATGTCTTGTTTTCAGGAGATAAGACTGTAATGGTTGGAGGCGTAACGTCAGTTTTCAGCGTAACCGTGATAAGGTCGACATCAAGCCCGCCGTTACCGAAGATGTTTGAGGCGCCTGCCATAGCAAAATCGTTAGCGCTCATCTCAACTAGAGAATATGCTCGGGTGAACCATTTTTGCGGTTCTGTTACCGAGTCGTAGGTCTCGTTCCACAGTATGCTGCCTGACGGATCAGTTATGAGCAAGCATGCTCGATCGCCAGTCATTGCATAGTTTCCATCACTGGTCTGGATCAGTGAATACACTCCAAGCCCAGGGTAAGTTTGGCTCCACATAATGTTACCAGACGAGTCAGTCTTTACCAGCCGAGCTCCGTGCGAGCCTGTGCTATTAGTCATTGTCCAGCCTGCTAAGGCGTAGCCGCCATCGCTTGTTTTGATGACTGATTGCGTCATAGCCTCGTCACTTGGTCCAGCATAAGTCTGATTCCACTGAATGTTGCCAACGGAGTTAACTTTCACAAGCCCAAAAGCATCATTATACACAACTGCTAAAGCATAGCCACCATCGCCTGCCGAAACCACAGAATTTGCAGCTTGTCCCGGAAGCGTTTGACTCCACAACAATTTGCCGGAAGCGTCTGTTTTAACCAGCCAACTGCTCTGATAAGATCCATCTGAAGGGTTCACATAACCCGCCAAAACGTATCCACCGTCGCCCGTTTGAATCAAACAGTTCGCCGCATCATCCAGGACACCGCCGTACGTAGCGTTCCACTGCATGACACCGTTGGAATCAGTCTTAACCAACCACATATCAGCAGCACCAGCACCAAAAGAACGCGTGTACCCTGCGAGCGCATACCCACCGTCGCTGGTCTGAATCACACACTTCGCCACATCCTCCCCAGAACCACCAAAAGTCTCATTCCATTGCATCAAAGGACAAGAGACTGTAACATTCCCCACGGTATCGTTATAGGACGTAAACTTCAAAAGCCACATATCCAAACCACCCGCACCATAAGATGCAGTATAGCCTGCCAACGCATAGCCGCCGTCACTAGTCTTTATAATAGAATAAGCCACATCATCCTGTGATCCGCCAAAACCAGCACTACACGCTGACAATGGACCATAAGCTGCCCTAACTGGAACACAAAAACAGGAAAAACCCACCTCCAGCAAGATCAAAAACATACCAACAAGAATCATGCGATATCTTAAAGAGTGAACGTTCATACGCCAACCTCCTCGAGAGCTAAGTCTAACATGATCTCTCGCGCGCTTTTATTTCTAATGTTTAGAACGCATGTTTTGATGATTCTCGATCGAAAGATGTGCATGGGATACGCGCCTGTTCAAAGGGCAACATTCTACCTTATCATGCCGACGCGCGCGCTGGAATTGTGTTCATAGCATTAGGGTTTCTCTATCCATACCATAGAACGCTACCACCACCTACTAACCCACAGCAACAGAAAACAAACTAGGAGTTCAAGCGCGCTAGGGTGTTCCTAAATTCCTTCTTTGGGTGCAGTAGGCTTGAGTTGTATCTCGCTGCAAGGGACTGTGTCATGAATGAAGAAGTATAGATCGCCCGCAAATGAATTTAGGAACAAGCATGCGCGCTACTCTAAAGTCTATTTTGAATAGAGCTATTAATAGTTGGAGTACTGTACGCAATTAGAGAATTCTCCACGTCATACGCTGCAGTGATTCATGAGATCAAGAGTGAACAATAGTGAAGCACGTATCTCACGCAGCGGAAACGCGCAATTGCGTGAGAAATTGCAGCTTAGCCCATCTTTTTTGACGCGCGCTTAGTCTTCCGCCACTTCAGTTGGCCTCCGATCTTCTCGACCAGACCTTTTTCGCAGAGAGCTGCAAGGCTCCGGTGAGTCGAAGTGTATTCTGGCGTCTTGTAGTTTATGTCCCTCGCCCACAGAATCTCAGCTATGTCTTTCGCTGTTAACTCTTGATATTTACTCAGTATATCCAATATCTTCCTTTGGTTCTCGCCGATGTGCGTGCGCCTAATCTTCCTGACCATTCGTTTCACTCACACGTTTGGACCATTCCTGCTCACTTAGCGTGCGCGCCTCAGAGGAGAATTCAGCCCGGGAATGGGCAGTTCTTCGTCGGACATCCCCCTGAATATTCCGGCTCCAAGGACAGAAACCTGCCCTTGTCCGTCTTTATCTCCCCGATGTACAGCACTTGTTCCGGCTTGCTGCCGTACCTGAAAACGGTAACTCCCTTGCATTTCAGCTTCCAAGCCAGCTCGTAGATTTTCCTAACGTCTTCAACCGTGGCTTCCGAAGGCAGGTTAACGGTCTTCGATACAGCATTGTCGGTGTATTTCTGAAACACAGCCTGCATCCGCACGTGCCATTCAGGTGCGATGTCCAAGGCTGTGCCAAAGAGCCTCTTCACATCCTCGGGAACTCCATCAATCTTCTGAACTGAGCCGGTCTGGGCTATCTCCTCAAGCAGTCTTGCACTGTAGAAGCCTTTTTCTTTGGCCATCATTTCAAACAGCGGATTAGTCTCAAACAGTCTTGTCCCGTTCAGAACGTTCCGTATGAAGGAAATTGCGAAGATCGGTTCAATGCCTGAAGAGCAGCCAGCGATTATGCTTATGGTTCCTGTGGGCGCAATGGTTGTGACCGTGGAATTTCTGAGCGCCGAATGCTTGTCTCTCCAAATGCTGCCCTCAAAGTTAGGGAAAGATCCTCGCTGTTGGCCCAGCTCCTCAGACCGCCTGTGCCCCTCCTCCTCAATGAACTTCATGATCTCGTCGCCCACCTTCAAGGCCTGTTCGGAATCATAAGGAATCCCAAGCTTGACAACCATGTCTGCGAAACCCATCACACCTAAACCTATCTTCCTATTCGCCAGCGTAATATCCTCGATTTCCTTCAAAGGATATCTGTTCGCGTCAATCACGTTGTCAAGAAAATGCACTGCGTTCCTAACAGTCTCCCTGAGCTTCTCCCAATCTATCTTTCCGTCCACGACCATGTGGGACAGGTTGATGGAACCCAAGTTGCAGGACTCGTAGGGAAGCAGCGGCTGCTCGCCGCAAGGATTTGTGGACTCTATTCTTCCCACTTGCGGAGTGGGATTGTGTCTGTTGATTTCGTCGATGAATATGACGCCGGGGTCGCCGCTCATCCAGGCGGACTTTGCCATCAAGTCCCAAACCTCTTTTGCCATGAGCTTCTTGGTCTTCTCCTTGTTACGAGGGTTGACCAGCCAGTACTCGCCGTTCTCCTCAACCGCCTTCATGAAATCGTCGGTCACCGCGACTGAAATGTTGAAGTTTGACAAGAACCTAGGCTGCTGTTTGGACGTTATGAACTCGATAATATCCGGGTGGTCGACTCTTAATACGGCCATCATCGCGCCTCTGCGTTTTCCACCGGCCTTTATGATTTCCGTGCCGGTGTCAAAGATTCGCATGAAACTCACGGGTCCAGACGCTACTCCCTTGGTTGACTTGACTATGTCGCCCTTGGGTCTAAGCTTGGAAAAATCAAAACCGACTCCTCCCCCACTCTGCTCTATCAAGGCCATGTTCTTTGCAGACGTGAAAATGCCTTCCAGCGAATCTTCAACCGGCAGGACAAAGCACGCCGACAATTGACCCAGCCGCGTCCCAGCGTTAAAGAGAGTCGGTGTGTTTGGGATGAACTCAAGCCTCGACATCATTCCGTAGAATATGTTTTCAGTTTCGTTTGGATTCCCGCCGTAGCTACTGTCAGCAGCCCCCACTGCCCGTGCCACTCTTTTGAAGAGCTCAGCGGGGGACTCTACGATTCTTTCATCTTCGTCCCTGAGAAGATACCTCTGTCTCAAGACTTCAAGCGCATTCACCGTCAACTTGGGCTCCTTAATTTCCAGCTTTTGTCTCAACTTCCTGATTTCCTGCTTTTTCTCCCTATAGACTTGATAGCTTTCGGCAACTTTCCCGTAACCTTTTTCCCTCAAAACCCTTACGACAGCGTCTTGCGCGTCCTCGACAGAGGGAACCTTTCCCTCGAACTCTTGTTCTAAAAGCCTGACAACCTCTTTCGTCACGATTTCAGCTTTCTCGCCATCCTCGAGTTCCACAGCGATGAAAGCCTTGTAGATTGCATCTCTTATCCTTCGCGCGTCAAAATCAACGACTCTTCCGTCCCTTTTCGAAATCTTCGACATGGGCATGCTTGATCAACTCAAATTTGCTACGCTCGGAATATAAGGTTTTTAAAGATAACCCGTGGCAAAAAAAAGTGTTCTTTTTCATTCTTTTTTGACAAACTGGTCCTTCGGAACCCCGCAGACTGGACAGACCCAGTCATCTGGCAGAGCCTCAAACGGCGTCCCAGCTTTTACTCCACGCTCGGGATCTCCTATTTCTGGATCATAAATGTAACCGCAAACTGAACATTCCCATTTTTCCACTGTTACACACCCCACATTCCCGAGAAATCATCGGTTAACAGCATCTTAAACCTACCGTCCAGTAAACGCGCTCAAGAACGTCTTTTGAGCATATTATGTTTGGAAACAATGTCAAATTGCAATTTGGAGTTGCTCGATGAGTTCCTTTTTCATTGCTTCATCATCTTGAATCTGTTTCCGAGCTTTGCGCCAATCTGCGGAACAGCGCCCGTAACTCGATTGTTCGCCTATATAGTGGTGGATAACCTTGTCAACTTTCTCTTTGTTTTTGTCGGTTACCTTTATTCCAGCCTCTTGCAAAATCCCGTCAAACCATTTCCAACAAGTCATTCCTAGCCACCGAATACGCTCTTTCCGGTTTGGCTTAAGAAGATTGCGGAACCAAACCAAGAATCACAAGGCTATTATAGCTCCAAGCAGCTACGGAATGGTGGCGTTTCATATGGTCGAAGCGATAGTTCTTGTTCGAGTCGGGTCAAGCGAAAATCTGAACTTTATGAAAACTGTCAAGGAGGAACTCAGCAAGGTCAAAGGTGTCAAGGAAGTCAATGGCGTCTTCGGCCGCTGGGACTTCGTGATCAAACTGGAAACAAGAACTCTTGGAGACTTAGGCAACCTAGTTACGGATTGCGTTAGAAGCATCAAAGGAGTACAGTCCACAGAGACCCTCGTGATGGGCTTCTAAAACGTAGCCACAAGTTGACTAGTACCCACATCCCTTGCTTTTTATGTCTGAACTATGCCAGAAGTCCTTCAGAGCCTATTTCTATCCAGGAAAATTGAGCCACACCATCACGAAATAGTTTTTTTCTGCGTCATCCTAATTGCGCAATCCGACCAAACGAAAGTTTACAGGGAGAACAACCAAACAAAGAGTTTACAGAACCCGGAACCAGCACTATCAGGAATAATCGAAAGAAAAAAAGGGAAATCTACAGAGCATCCGTGTTACTGCTTCTTTGTCTTTTCGTATCGTTGGGCACATTTTGCGCAGCAGAAAACGTATTCCTTGCCCTCAACCACTGTACGGTGAGAGGCGAGTTTGCATGCCTCCTCAGGAATTTCCACTTTGCAGAATTCGCATCGGACAAATTGCGGCTTCATTTACTTCGTATCTCCTCCTTTTCCATGCTTCTTATAATAATCTTCAATTGCGGCGTGCAACGCGTCCGCGGCAAGGTTGGAACAATGCATTTTGACAGCGGGAAGTCCCCCTAACTCATCAGCTACGTTTGCCCGCGTGATTTGCAAGCCTTCTTCCAACGTTTTTCCTTTGGCCAATTCGGTTATCATGCTACTCGTTGCAATTGCTGAGCCACAGCCAAATGTTTTGAATTTGATGTCGACTAGGCGGTTGTCTTTGACCTTGATGTAAATGGTCATCAAGTCTCCACACACAGGATTTCCCACCGTGCCGACGCCGTCAGCGTCTGGGATTTCGCCGACGTTGCGTGGGTTTTTGAAGTGTTCCATGACTTTCTCGGTGTACATTACATTCTCAACTCCTTAGGTGTCAAAGGCGACATATTTCTTAGTCTTTTGACGATGTCTGGCATTAAGCTTGCTGCATAGTCAACGTCTTCTTCAGTGTTGTGCCTGCCCAGAGTGAACATCAGGGAACCGTGAGCCTCCTCGTGCTTCAGTCCGACTGCCAAGAGCACGTGCGATGGTTCCAGAGTCTTCGCCGTGCAGGCTGAGCCCGATGACGCGTACACGCCCATCATGTCTAGGCTGAGCAGCATGGACTCTCCCTCTATGAAGCTGTATCTGACGGAGACGTTGTCGGGCAAGCGTGTCGTGGGATGCCCGTTCAAGAAAGAGTATGGAATAGGCTTGAGCAAGCCGTCGATGAATCTGTCTCTGAGTTTTGTGAGCCGTGCGCTTTCGGTTTGCATTTCTTTCTTGGCTATCTCTGCAGCCTTTCCAAACCCTACGACGGCTGCTACGTTCTCTGTACCAGACCTTAGACCTCTCTCCTGGCCGCCACCGTGCAACAAAGGTTCTAGGCGCACTCCATCTTTCACGCAGAGCGCACCTACACCCCTCGGCCCGTACATGTCGTTTGAAGAGATTGTGAGCAGGTCTATACCCTCGTTCCTAACGTCCACGGGGACTTGGCCACAGGCGGCCGTGGCATCAACGTGCAGATAGGCGTTCTTGCCGTGCGCGATCTTGCTGATTTCTTTTATCGGTTCGATTGTTCCTATTTCCCCGTTTGCGTACACTACTGAGACGAGGACTGTCTTGTCTGTCAGTTCTTTCTGCAGGCTTTCAAGATTCAGGAACCCGTACTTGTCAACGGGGAGGAAGACGGCTTCAAATCCTTTTGTGCTCAAGAACTTGCACGGGTTAACGACGGACATGTGTTCGACGCTCGAGGTTAGAATTCGGGTTCCACGGTCCTTGTTGCGGTTGGCCACGCCTTTGATGGCCAAGTTGTTGCTTTCTGTTGCTCCTGAAGTGAAAATTACTGATTCTTTTTTCTCAGCGTTGATTAATTTTGCAACCTGTGCCCTTGCTTCTTCGACTGCACGCTTTGCTTCCTGTCCAAACACGTGTAGTGATGATGGGTTTCCATAGGATGACTTCATGTAAGGCAACATGGCCTCTATCACGCGGGGTTCCACGGGTCTGCCCGCTGCGTGATCCATGTAGACGCGTTTTGTAGCCGACAAGGTCCGCTCACTCAGAAGCATAGAACGGCGTCTGCGTTGAGGGCTAGATCATTGAGGGTTGCAGCGCCGACAATCTGTGCCTCTTTCGTGAAGTCGCCCCTCGGAATTCCCATCAGTCCACAGCTCTGTTCGCACACGACAAGCTTAACCCCGGCTTTGACTGCTTGATCCATTACCTCTTTGAGCGAAGGAAAACTGCCTATCTTGATTTTCTCAGCTTCACCTTTCTTGACAAGAGTGATACCCTTGATCACGAAGTAGACAGTGGCGTCAACGTTCATCATTGCAGCAGTAGTTGCCAGAATGAACGGTGCATAGGCACGTTCAGGCGTATCAACACCGCTAGTCTGCACGTACAGTATCTTTTTCTTCTTAACGCTCATTTCATTTCACTTCCTGGCAATTCTCATTTAACCTTCCTTATTAATATACGAACCGTATTGCCTTCCTTGTTGACGCTCACCAATTCCTGTTCCAGATTCTTCACCAGACTCCGTATGTCAGACTCTGCAGCAGGATCGTCTGCAAGGACCTCCAAAGTCTCGCCAACTCTCAGCTCGTCCAATTCTAGTCTTGTCTTAAAGACGGGTTCAGGACAGTACAGGCCCACACAGTCCAACGTTCTGTCAGGTTTGACCTTCATAACGTAGCCTCTGATCAAGAGAGCCAAAAAAGGGGAATAAATTTCTTTTGGGTCTGAAAGGCCGCAACATTCGTCTATGATATCTTGATGGCTTGCGTGGGGCACTGAGTCTCGCAGGCGAGGCATTTTATGCAGTCTTGTTCTCTGACGGGATCAGATTTCTTTTCGGAATTCGGATGGCCGGGAGAATCGCCCCAATCAAACAACGTGACGGGGCAAACCTCAATGCAGATGCCGTCCCCGGTACACAAATCCCAGTCAACAGCCACGGTGGTCCCATGTATGCCCAGCTTCTTGGGCGCTTCAACAGGCCCCCAGACATTGTGTCCTTTGTGTTGCCCCGCAACCGTTCGTTTCTTCTGAAAATCAGGATCTATCGGCAAACTGATTCACCCATCCCAGAATGAAAGCTTGGAAATATTAACTCTTCCGTTTCTGACGCTACGAACCGAAGTGCAGCACGTGCAGTCTGGCCTCCTTTCTTAACAGGCCACAAACGTCAATTGAAAGATCCCATTCAAGGGTTTTCACGTCGGACAGCAAAGCGCGCGACGAATGCCAACGACTCTTAGAAAGATAGGATTTTTTGGCCTTCTACTATCCATTTGGAAAGCCCTGTTATCGTGCCCATTTCTGTTCCTTCGACCAGGTCCTGCTCCGTTAACCCTCTCAGGTTCATACTCGTATGGCAAACATTGACGCACACACCCACCTTGACAAGGTCTGCAAGCATTCTTTCGATGTTATAAAATCCCTTAGCAGGTTTCTGTCCCTTCTTGGCAGCGTTCACAGCGTCTCCGATCAGGAAAATGTTGACTTTCACCCTTGCGCTCGAACAAGACAAGGCTTCTGCTAGCCTCAATGCATTCCAGATTCTCTAGTCTCCATATGGAGAACTGCTGATAACCATCGTTAGGGTCTCCATGCATCCACCTTCCTGAACTTTCTGAAATACGTCCTACTCGTGCGCAAGCTTAAACATATCGTCTTCCTCTCGCGCGCGCTATATGATGTGTCTAGAATTGATTTCTATAACTGAGTCACCAAAAATTACTAATCCTAGTTGCAACAAAGGGGTGTCGAGCACTCCCTAACTGCTAAAGGGAGGTTAGAAGATTGTCAAAAAACGAAAATGATTCTGTGCAAACTGACCATGCTAATGGGCATGGTCGCAATAGTAGTAGCCACCGCAGAAACTTACTACGTACCAAAGCCTCTGTAATTGGCTTGTGGAGAGACATCAAAACAATCCTACGCTATCCAGTGCTAATAGCGGCATTTGCGGTAGACGCGGTCATCGTTCTTCCTACGTCTGTCATTATCGGCGGATTTGCGTATGGGTTCTTTGGCAGCATCATCGCTGTCATAATCACGCAAATCCCCATTGAAATTCTAGTGTATCAAAAAATCAAAGAAGAAGCACGCGCGGCAAAGCTTATGTCTGAAGGCTGGGAATCAAAGAAGACAACTGAAGAACTGATGAAAGAATACAAAAAGCTGCTGGAGAAGAAGAAGTAACTTTCAATCCCGCGGCAGACCGAATTCTTCTAACGCGCGCTTGGTTACATCGTTGTGTAGTTTGGGTTTGGGGATAAGACTTTACCCCTAAACCAAACCAACCACTTCGCCTACGGTCACTCACTCCACCCTGTGACCAACTGCTCCACTCTGGTCACCAGCACTCCTCCTCCTACGCCTACACCTATACCTACCCATACAACACACACTCACACGCCGTGAGTGTTAAGGAAGCACGCGCTGTGTGGCCTTTGTGCACTAAGTCATGCTAGCTATGACCATAATACTGGGTGCCTTGTCGACGCGCATGAGTCGAAGAAATTGAGGAAAGGAGAAGGCCTCCATGCTCAAAGAAAAAAGACCTTGCAAAGAGAGCTAACTCAATTTGACGATGAACTTAGAAAATACTGCTAACGGGTGGAAGCTGAGCTGTTCGACCGTGAGAACCGTCTTGCAATGTTAGTAGACCAGATATGCAACCCCGCCCCTAAATCGATTTTTGGGGAAATCTTTCAACAGCTGAAAAAACAAGGCAAGGCTTAAAAAAACACAAGATTGTATGATAGTCGGCATTTCAGGGTGTTACGCTCTCCATTCTTTCAGATACTCTTCCAGATCCTTCTGTAACGCTTTCGTCGTTGTTAAGGTCGAAAAAGGCACGTTTTCTTTTCATTGTCGTTTTTTCATGCAATTCTGTAGTCCTCTTTTCCACTTTGATTAGTCTCAGGTATTGTCATGGTGAACTGTGCTCCCTTGCCTGGTTCGCCTGTTTCTTGTATGGTCCAGCCATAGACTTCCATCATCTTCTTTATCAAGTATAATCCGTAGCCCGTGCTCCCGCCTGTGCTGTAGCCCTCTTTGAAGAGCTTCGGCTTCTCTGCAATAGGTATTCCAACACCATCGTCCTCAAAGACTAGCTTGAGCGCATCTTGGCTTGTTCTTTCGTAATGGACTTTTATTCTTGTGACCTTCTGGCCGTACTTTAACGAGTTGTCAATGAGATTGTAGAAAAGTTGTCGTAGCAGCGAGTCTGCTAAAACAGTCAGCCCACGGCATTCATTTACCACATTCACACCTTTCAGGTCTAAGAAGAGCAACGCTGCCTCACTGACGGTTTTCTCCACGTCAACGTACACTAGTTCTTCAGAGCCTAACATCTCGTAAACTCTTGCGAAATCGAAAATCTCCACCGATTGCTGAACAGCTTTTTCAATTGCCGCGAGATCTTCGACAACTTTGCTCTCTGCGGGTAACTCTCTCTTTGCCAAATATGCTTTGAGAGCAACAAGCTGCAATTTGTTCCGCACATCATGCCTCGAAAGGAGGCCAACCACGCGCAATTTCTCATTCATGATTGCAAGTCTCTCTATGGCTTCTTGCAAGTCCTTTTCGGTCTTCTTTAGTTCTGTCGCATCTATGCCCATGGCAATGCTGCCGACTGTTTCTCCGTTTTCGTCGAGTATGTTGTTTGAATACCAAGAAATAGTCTTCAAAGCTCCATCTTTGCATCTAATGACCGTTTCAAAATCCCGAAAAGCTGATTCGTTATGCTCAATGGTTCTCCGCTGGTGCGCAAAAATCTTGGCACAATATTGAGGGTCTGGATACAGCCATTCCCAAATCTTCTTGTGCCCAATCACTTCCTCACGAGAATATCCGGAAATAAGCTCCGCCGCCCGATTCCATAAAATCACGTTGCCCTCTCTGTCAAGAAGATTAATCCAGACAATCGCGGTGTCAATGACTTTGTTCTGAAACTCCAACAGACTTCTTGCTTGTTCCGCCGATCTCCGCACGACTTCATGTTCTTGCCTACGTTCGCTGATGTCTGTTACAGTTCCAAGAATAGCAGATTCTCCATCATAGGTTATCAGTTTTGAAGTAAGTATTGCGTCGATTGTTCTTCCTTGTCTTGTTAGTAGTTTGTATTCATATGGTGCAGCCTCTTCTCCCTTCATGTGTTTGGCGAAGTCTGATTTTATCAGTTCTCTTGATTCTGGCGCAATTAACTTCAGGAAGTTGAAGTCTGGAGAGTAAAACTCTTCTTTTGTGTAGCCCATAATCTCCTCTGATTTCTTGTTCGCATACACGATTCTCCCCTTTTTGTTGATGAAAATCATGTTTGGAGACTGTTCCGCAAGATTCCTGAACTTCTCTTCACTTTCCCGTAAAGCTTCTTCTGCTTTCTTGCGTTCAGTAATGTCTTCTATCACACTTACAAAACCCGTTGGGTTGCCAGAAAGGTCTTTTAAAACACTCGCAGAAACCGATAGTAGGCGTTCGCTGCCATTTTTAGCGATAATAGTATATTCTATGTTTCTCATTAGACCTTGCTTCAGAGTTCTTTCCATGTTTTCCATTGCCCTTTGCCAGTCTTTCTTTGCAGCAGACTCGAATGCATTTCTCCCAACAAATTCACTTTTCGATGAATAACCAAACACCTTCTGAGCCTGTTCATTGCAATCCGCAACCTTACCATTCAGATCAATAACGACAATGGCATCGGCAGAAACATCAAATATGTTCTGCAACCTCGTCTGATTCTCTGATAACTCCATTTCCATCTTCTTGAATTGCGAAATGTCCACGACAATGCCTCTAAGGCCAACGATCTTGTCTTCATGAACAACGGGACCGGAACTTATCAGAACAGGAAATGTGCTACCGTCCTTTCTCTGAAATGTGTATTCATTGGTTCCAGTCTTTTCCCCACTAAATACTTTCTTCAGGTTTTCTTGTGCTCTACCTCGGTGCTCTGGAACGAGAAAATCCAGCGCGTTTAAGCCTTTAGCAAAATCCTCTCGAGTATAGCCGGTGATGACGTAGGTTCTTTCATTGACAAATGCGAGCTTTCCTTGTTCATCAGCTTCAAAAGCAATCTCCGGCAACGAATTGGCAAGCGTTCTGTATTTCTCCTCGCTTTCCCTTAATGCCTTTTCAGCTTTCTTTTTCTCAGTAACGTCTCTGAATATGCCTTCTGTCCGCAACATGTTGCCTTTTTCATCTTTTTGAACAGTGACGCTCGCCAAAATTTCAATCAAAATGCCGTCTTTTTTCTTCCAAACCATTTCCCAGTCTTTGACATATCCATTTTTCATCAATTCTCTCAGCACTCGGGTCCTATCTTCAGGATCGGCATACAACTTAACTGCATGGGTACCAATCAACTCTTTTTGATTGCTATAACCCAAGATATTTGCCGCCGCTGGATTCAACGAGGATATTTTCCCATCAGACCCGTTGATTAGGATTCCTTCAATGGTCGAATCAAATAGTCGCCCATATCTTTCTCCGCAAGCTCTAAGGGCCATTTCTGCGCAGGTCCTCTCTTCAGCTGCTCGTTTGCGTTCCACTGTTGTTCGTATTGCATGCCCCAATTCGCAGTAGACTGTTTCTGGATCGCCATTCTTGTTCAAGTATTGGTCTGCGCCGAGGTTCAACGCCTTGATGGCAACTTCTTCTCTACCTCTCCCAGTGAATATCAGAAAAGGAACAGTGTTGCCACTCTGCCTTAGTTCCTTAAGAAATTCAAGCCCGTCTTTGCCAGGCATCTGGTAGTCAGAAACCACAGCATCGTATGTTTCTTCCTTCAGCTTTTCCTTAGCCTCTTCAACAGAAGTTGCCATATCCACTTGAAATGGGCCTTGCATTTCCAAGCATTGCTTTGCGATCTCTGAAAAGCCAGCTTCATCATCGACGTGCAAGACCTTAAGTGGCTTTTTCTCGTTTGAGTCAACTACTACTTCTGCAGAAGACTCAACAGCACATTCAGTCACGCAAGCCACTTCCATGTTCCCATAGCTGATAACAACACGCGCGCTATTCACTCAAGCAGTCTAACCGTTGATAAAACAATTATGAAGTCATAATCAATACCCAAAGTCGAAAAAAGTCGATGCTTATCCAAGTGCGGGCTAGGCCCTTTTCTTGGTTTCAACCTTCGCTTCTATCTTGTATCGAGCAAGGTTTTCTTTTACTTTGGAGCTTACTTTGTCTGGTGAAACGTCTTTGCTCAGATTGCCCCGAACTTCTACGTGCACCCGAGGGTTCGACCCGCTGTTCGTTAGAGGCAGTATGACAGCATCGTGAAATTTTGCCCATTTTCTCCAGTCCAACTCCACAGAAACGCCCACTGATGTGCATTGATCTGAACCTGAAGGTATGGTATTATACCTTTCTTTTGGTCTGCTTGGTTGTTCGCAAATCCTTCTTTCTTCAGCGGGTCGGTTAATGTTCCGAACGCTCGTATGTTGTATTTCATGACAACCCCCATTCTCAGTTTCAGATACTGCTTCTGTTTGATCGTAAGTCGCACCCGGTTTTTCATGTTCTGCAGCACGCGCGCTAGTATTCTTGAGAGCCAGTCCAACACAGTTGCTTGACAGAGGAAAAGCAGTGATGATGAACGTCTGCGTGGAACCGTCTTCAAAGGTCCGGTTATATGTTCCCACGTCTCTTGGTTTATTGGATCGCATTACCTCAACAAGAGTCTGCGGAATTCCTTCTTTGTCTGCTTCAGGAAATACTTCAGTGATTTTTTTTCCACAGACCTGGTCCATAGGCATTCTCAACAGTTTTGCGCCAGCAGCGTTGGAAACAACGAGCCTGAATGAATCTAGATTATCCCAATCCTCGAGGGAAAAGACGACGATACTTCTTTGGAAGTTGGTGACAAACTCCTGGTGTATCCATGCGCAGGCTCGTCTCAGTGATTCGTTGAAGTCGAAATCGGACTCCTTCCAGTTGAAATCCATCCCAATCTTTTCATATAGTCGCTTTGCGATGCAATACTCGAGAACGCTTGCTCCGCTACCTAGGAGTTCGTTGATGACTCTTGTGAAAATTCCAGTTTTGAGCGGAATCTCTCTTTTCCTGACGTTGAGGCGTTCCAAGCAAAGATGAACCGCTGATTTCACCTCTTCTCCGAGAGAGGACAGAGACTCGTCTATGGCTTGAAGCAAGAGAAAGTCCAAGTCGCTTTTCAGCAATGACAAATCCTCTTAGCACACGCATACAATGTCTAAGCTGGAGATCTAAACTGGTTCCCAACTTAAGGTGTCGTGCGCTTTTCTTCCTGTGAAGCATTTGTCTGAAGCAGTTTAGCCGTTCGTTCTTTGACGAAAACCTTAACTTTTTCCTCGGTCATCAGATCCTCTTCTTTTCGTTTTTTCAGTCCCTTTTCTATTGCCTCTAGGAGTTTGTCGGGCATAACTGGCTTCACAAGATAGTCATCTGCTTCCTTTCTCACTGCCTCAATAGCATTGTCGACCGTCGGGTAACCTGTTACGATGATTTTCACAGTTCTCGGCGTTGATTCACCAAACGCTGCCAGCAATTCTGTTCCTTCAACGTCTGGAAGTCTAATGTCTAACAAGGCCACATCAAAGGTTTTTTCCTTCGCTTTGTCCATCGCCTTTCTCCCTGTGTAAGCTATGTCCGTTTCATATCCTTCCTTCTCCAGCAACAGGCTTAACGCCTCACACGTGGTCTTGTCATCTTCTACGATGAGGATACTCTTTTTATCATCCTTCACTTTTCTTCACCTCTCTCTGGCTCAATTCTCAACATATCGGGCTTTGTAGGTTTCGACTTGTTTTTTTGATTGATATTGCGCGGGAGTTTGTTACGCAATGTTTCCTGAACCAAAGCAAGAAGGATCGTCATAGCCTGAAATACTAAAAAGTTATGAATTCAAAAGATGGATTGCTCCTTCCTCGCGCGCTAACAGCTGATGGAACAACGTAAAAGCCTTGCACAAAAGAACGTGCAAACAGGCCGCCGACAGCATTTCAAGGAATATTCGATGAATATTCAGTTAAACAAGCCCATTCCTTTGAGAACTAGTCGCAGTACAAAGACTATCATAGCAGGGCAAGAAGACCGTTCTCTTGTTTGCCCTTTGAGGGACAGAGGAAGAAAAGGGTTTGAAACACGACTGTCACACGATTTTGCAACAGAGACACATAAGACCCCCATATTGTAAGAGTGCGCGTACTAACATAGTTAACATTGAAAACCTAGCATCTTGTCACAAGAATAGCGCACGCAGCAGACAAATGCTTTCGCAACCCCTCCTGTGGAATTCTCTTCCTCGCTCTTATGCCCGCGATAGTTACATTCGTATTCTTGCCTGTGAGAAAAATGAGACAAATGAAAATGCCTAGACGCCACTCCGAACGCGGACCACAATAAAAGACAGGAAGGCAATACGAGAAAAACTGAAAATCAGATGCCCCTTCTTTGGCAATTCTTATTATGATATCAAAAACAAGTGTCCTTGTTGCAGTCAAAGACCACTTGACTCAGGTTCGAAAGGCACTTAGGTGTGGGAGAACTTCAAAAGGGTCTGTGCGAAAATACGCTGCCATTTAGCGCGCGCATATCATACAAGTGCGCGTTACTGCAGCAGGGTAGTACAGAAAGTTTAAAACTCCTTAAGTTGCAAGGTATTAGTCGCAGGAGGAAAGCATTATGGAAACAAGCAAACTCTACGCTCTGCCGAAGCTGCCGTACGATTACGGAGACCTTCAGCCCTACATGTCCAAAGAGCAATTGACGATACACCATGACAAGCATCATCAAGGATACGTCAACGGTGCAAACGCGATACTCCAAAAGCTGGACAAGGCCAGAAAGGAAGGAGCAGACTTGGATGTCAAATCCACCTTGAAGGAACTCTCCTTCAACATAGGCGGAAATCTTCTCCACTCACTGTTCTGGAACAACCTAGCACCACCTAAGAAAGCAGGCGGAAAACTGGGCGGAGCCCTCGGCGACGCATTAGACAAGGAGTTCGGAAGCTTCGACAGGTTCAAGAAAGAATTCACTCAAGCAGCCCAGAGCGTCGAAGGCTCGGGATGGGCCGTGTTGACCATCGACAAACAAACAAAAAGACCCACAATAATGCAGGTAGAAAAACACAACACCAACGTCTACCCAGGCTTCCACATCCTCATGGTCCTAGACGTCTGGGAACACGCATACTACATCGACTACAAAAACGACAGAGCCAAATACATAGATGCATTCTGGAACATCGCCAACTGGAACAAACCAAACGAAAGACTCCAAGAATTCCAAAAAACCTAAGAAAGCCAAAACAACCCCTAACAACCCACACTTTCTTTACCCCCACGAAAATTGAAAAACAAAAAAATCACGAATTGAGCACTCAAATGCAAAGGCTCACACACGAACAAGCCAACCATACGGAAGGCACATTCGCCAACATTCGCACCATCAAACCCAAACTAAATTATTATATGCAAGGCTGATAATACGCTAATCACGAAACGGCGAGTGTAAAAATGGAGAAAATCCGAGTTAACGGCAAGAACAAGACGCATAAAGTTTTGATGTACGCGATAAGTACGTGCGCATGGTGCAAGATGACGAAGCAGTTCTTGAAAGACAGCGACATCGACTACGAGTACGTCGACGTTGACATGACCAGCGACGAAGACCATGAGAAAATCAGAAAGGAAATCACGCGCCTCGGAGCCTCACCTAGCTACCCTATGGTAATCGTCGACGAGAAAACCGTCATCACCGGCTTCCGCAAGGACAAGATAAAAGAGGCACTCGAGATTTGATCACGCTGGAAAAGGTCCGGCAGAGAGCTGAAAGCGACGCAAAAACCTACGGCTACTACCTGCATCCCGACCCTCAGTTTCTCCAAGACCTCCTCGAAGGACTGAGAAAAAACGAAGAACGGTACGGCTATCCTTCATGCCCTTGTAGACTCGCCACAGGAAACCTCGAGCTCGACCGAGACATAATCTGCCCATGCGACTACCGAGACCCAGATGTCGCCGAATACGGAACCTGCTACTGCGCACTATACATGCGAAAAGACCTGTACGAAGGCAAAACACCCATAGCCCCCATCCCTGAACGCAGACCCCCAGAAAAACAAGCCAGAGCCTATGGCACGACAGGAGCAACCATACCCAAGCCAGCAACCCAACAAACCCCTGAAACCAGACCAGCCGACCCTGTGCAGCCCGACGTGGTCAAGAAGAAACTCTGGTACTGCAAACAATGCGGCTACGTCGTATTCCGCGAAGATCCACCCTACGTCTGTCCAATCTGCAAGGCAAAGAGAGAAATGTTTGCTCAAATAGAAATAGGCACAAAAGTGCAGGGATAAGGCAAGAACAGGACACGAGCGTCTACTTCGTCACCGCTATTTCAATCTTCTTCCAGTCTTTCTTCACATCCCGCAGTGAAGTCACAGCTCCGACTATCGTGCCTTCCAGGATTTTTTCAACGAACTCGTTCAAGTCTATCTCTTCACCGTCAACCAACAATTTAGCTTTCAAACACTATCACCCCCAACCTAACGCGTCATGCAGAGAGTAAAAAGCTTCTGTAAACCTTTTCTAGCAAAAGAACTCAAGAAGGACAGAGTGATAGGGTTGAAGAACAACGCTGTGGAAGCGGACATGAAAACCAGAGCGTCAACGATAATCAGACTGCTGGAAAAGGAGTATCCACAGGCAAAGATAGCCTTGAAATACAACAATCCGCTGGAGCTTCTGGTCGCCACGATCCTTTCGGCCCAGTGCACCGACGAAAGAGTAAACAAAGTCACTGCGACACTGTTCAAGAAGTACAGAAATGTAGGGGACTACGCCTACGCGGATTTGACGGAGCTTGAGCTGGACATAAGACCGACGGGTTTTTACAGGAACAAAGCCAAGAACATCAAGCAGACCGGCCAGATACTCGCGGACAGGTTTAGTTCTCAAGTTCCGAAAACTATGGAGGAGATGCTGCAACTGCCCGGCGTGGCCAGAAAAACCGCGAACATCGTCCTGCAGAACGCCTACGGAATCATCGAAGGAATAGCAGTGGACACACATGTGCGCAAAGTGTCCAAACGGCTCGGGCTTACGGAGAACGAAGATCAAGACAAAATAGAACAGGACCTTATGGAAATCATCCCGAAAAACGAGTGGATGAGAATCACTGACCTGCTCATATTCCTGGGCAGAAACGTGTGTGTGGCCAAGAAGCCCCATTGCGAAGCGTGCGTGCTAAACAAGATATGCCCCTCAGCCTTCACATTCGACTGAAAAGTCAAGTCACAAATCAAGCGACAACGAGTTTCTGACGCTCTCTTTCCTAGAAATCATACTCTAGAAAAATATAATTCGCTGATCATCCAATAGGCTGTGCGGGATTGACTTGTCTGGACAAAATGCTGATGGGCCGAAGATAGTGGTCGTGGGCGCGGGGTTCGTTGGGACGGCCTTCGCGTATTCTCTTCTCATCCGCGGGTTGGCTTCTCAAATCGCCATTATAGACGTCAACAGGGAAAGGGCTGAGGGCGAGGTCATGGATTTGAACCATGGAATGGCGTTTGCTCAGCCTGTAAGAATATGGGCTGGCGACTATCCTGACTGTCAGGACGCTGACATCGTCGTCATCAGTGTGGACAGGGGGCAGAAGATTGAGCAGTCGCGGCTGGAGCTTGCTCGGGGAAACTTCGAGTTGATGAAACAAATCGTGCCCAACATCACGAAGTACAATGACAAGTGCATCTTACTCGTCGTGACCAACCCGCTGGATGTTATGACCTACGCCGCTTTGAAGCTCAGCCGTTTTCCCAAAAACAGAGTAATCGGATCTGGAACAATCCTGGACACTGCTAGGCTTCGATACCTGCTGGGTGAGCGTCTTCAGGTTGATCCCAGAAACGTCCACGCGTACATCATAGGAGAACACGGTGACAGCGAAGTGCCCGTGTGGAGCCTCGCAAACGTCGCGGGCATCAGGCTGAAGGACTATTACCCGTTGGCCAATGTGCCGTACGACCCGGTTGAGCTAGAAAACCTGTTCTTGAAGGTGAGGGGCGCCGGATACGAAATTATAAAGCGTAAGGGCAGGACTTTCTATGCGGTCGCCTTGGGAATGACGAAGATCGTGGAGAGCATCGTTCGAAACGAGAACGCCGTGTCAACCGTGTCTTGTCTACTCGAGGATTATTATAGCGTGAGCGACGTCTGTCTGAGCGTTCCGGTCATTCTCAACCGAACCGGCATAAAAGAAACCATCAGGCTTCCACTCGATGAAAAGGAGATTGCTGATTTTCAGAAGTCAGCCACTATCATAAAAAACGTGGTGAACTCACTGGGCCTATGAATACTAATTCTTTGTGACTTCAGAACATTGCAAATTGCGCGCCGTGAGTCTGGCAATAGCGTGTCACGCAGCTTTGTTGGGCTTCAGGCGGATATTCGAACCCTTGCTTCTGAGTACTCAAAACTTTTTTGAGACCCAATTTCATGCCGCTCCACGAGCGAGCCTAACCGGCGAAAATTCGATGCATTCTCGAACCGTGACTACGCTAATCTTTGGATGGACGAAAACTGATTTAAGCCGACGGCGCCATATACGCTGAACATGGTTGAACTGGTTCACATTCTTGGTTTCGCTGGAAGTTTAAGGAAGGATTCATACAACAAAGCATTGCTGCGGGTTGCAGCTGAACTGATGCCGAAGCATGCGGTGTTCGCGACTTTCGATCTTGAAGGAATCCCTCCGTTCAATCAGGACTTGGAAACTCGGCCACCTGGAAAAGTTGAGGACTTCAAGAGCAGTATCAGAGCGGCGGATGCAATACTGATAGCGACGCCTGAATACAACTATTCTATCCCAGGAGTGCTCAAGAATGCAATCGATTGGGCTTCAAGGCCGCCAACTGATAATGTCTTCTACGACAAGCCCGTGGCCATAATGGGCGCATCCACGGGGATGCTGGGAACAGCGAGAGCGCAGTATCACCTGCGACAATGCTTCGTCTTCCTAAACATGCACGCTGTCAACGAGCCGGAAGTCATGGTAAGTTATGCACGAGAAAAAATCGATGCAAACGGCAGGCTGAAAGACGAGAAAACAAGAAGATTGATTGGAGAGCTTGTTGAAAGCCTGATTGCCCTAACCGCGAGAATGGCGAAACAGTGAACCGGGCGCGCCAGGCTTGAACCTATAGAATTTCGCGATGTTTCATCCGGCTACTTGTAAAGGAATATCGTTTGAAAGAGTGAAGTATATATTTTTGTTTGACACGCTAAAAGTCTGCAAACCAAACGGAGAGGCTTCAATGAGCGAAGAACAGAAGGAACCGCAAGAATACGCTGACCAAGTGGAGGCCTTGGCAAGGGCTTTGGATACGGAGAAGAAGCTTTCAGAGGAGTATCTCACGAGATTAAAGTACGCGCAGGCAGATGCTGAGAACCTGAAGAAAAGGTATGAAAGACAGATGGAGGAGGTCAGGAAATACTGCACGGAACCTCTCATCATGGAGCTTTTAGATGTTGTTGACGAGTTGGAGTTGGCTGTCAAGTCTGGCCGTTCCGCCAACTCTGCGGAGGCGGTAATTGAAGGTGTTGAAATGACCCTGAAAAAACTGAAAAAAGTGCTTGAAAATGAAGGGGTCTCTCCGATAGAGTGCTTGGGTAAACCTTTCGATCCCTCGAAACACAACGCTGTCGCCAAGACAGAAAAAGAAGGTGAGGAAGGATGCACTATAGCTGAAGAAGTCCGAAAAGGTTATACCATGAGGGAAAAAGTGATTAGACCGAGCGTCGTTAAGGTTGTGGTGAAACCTTCAAAATCACAAAGGGAGATGAATTCAGATGAGCAATGTTAAAGCAGGAGAAAAAATACTCGGCATAGATTTGGGAACGACAAACTCGGCCGCGGCCATTTATGAGAACGGACGAGCAACGGTCATACCGAGTGCCGAAGGGCCAACAATGGCAGGAAAAATGTTCCCCTCAGTCGTGGCCTTCACCAAGGACGGCCAACTGTTAGTGGGCGAATCGGCAAAGAGACAGGCAACTGCCAACCCTGAAGGAACTGTATACGAAATAAAAAGAAAGATGGGGACCGATTACAAAGTAAGCATCTATGGAAAGGAGTATACCCCACAGCAGATTTCATCATTCATTCTGCAGAAGATAAAGAAAGACGCCGAAACTTATCTGGCAGTTCCAATAAAGAAAGCGGTGATCACGGTGCCTGCCCACTTCAACGACAACCAACGCCAAGCCACAAAGGACGCAGGGGAGATAGCAGGCTTCGAAGTTGCAAGAATAATCAACGAGCCAACGGCAGCTTGTCTTGCGTACGGAGTCGACAAGGTCCAGAAAGAGATGAAGATACTTGTCTTCAGCTTTGGCGGAGGCACGCATGACGTGACCGTGATGGATTTTGGAAAAGGAGTTTTCCAAGTGCTGTCAACCAGCGGCGACACGCAGATCGGCGGCACCGACCTGGACAAAGCAGTCATGGATTATCTCCTTGACGAATTCAAAAGACAGACAGGCGTCGACCTGGCTGCAGACAGAAATGCCATGGGAAGGCTTAAGGAAGCCGCAGAAAAAGCAAAGATAGAACTGTCGACGTTGATGGCGACGGACATTGACCTGCCGTTCCTGTACTCTGACACTTCTGGGCCAAAACACTTGCACATCACTCTAACCCGAGCAAAACTTGAGGGACTGGCCCAGCCGATAGTGCAGAAAACAGAAGGCACGATAGTTAGGGCGCTTGAGGGCGCGAAGCTGACCCCGAAAGATATAGATAAGATAATTCTCATCGGTGGCATGACGAGAATGCCTCTTGTTCAGAGGTATGTGGAACAGATAATGGGCAAACCAGCTGAAAGAGGCGTAGATCCAATGGAGTGTGTTGCAGTCGGCGCCGCGATTCAGGCAGCGGTGCTCACCGGAGAAGTGAAGGATCTGCTCTTGCTCGACGTTACGCCTTTGTCGCTCGGCGTTGAAACGCTTGGCCACATATTTACAAGGATACTTGAAAAGAACACCACCATCCCCACGCGGAGAAGCCAGATATTCACAACCGCGGCAGATTTTCAGACGGCGGTCACGATTCACGTGCTTCAAGGAGAACGGACGATGGCGTCGGACAATGTCTCCCTAGGCATGTTCAACCTAGAAGGGATACCCCCATCTCCTAGAGGCGTTCCGCAGATAGAGGTAACCTTTGACATAGACGCAAACGGAATACTCAACGTTACCGCCAAGGACCTGGGCACAGGAAAAGAGGCGAAAATAACGATAACTGCCTCAACAAAGCTGTCAAAAGAAGAGAAAGAGAAACTGATCAAAGATGGCGAACAATTTGCTGAACAAGACAAGAGGAAGCGTGACGAGGCCGAGCTGAGAAACAACGCGGACAACCTCATGTACACGGCTGAAAAGACAAAGAAAGATCTCGGAGAAAAACTCGCACAGGACCAGAAGAACAAGGTAGACGCGGCCGTTTCTGCGTTGAGAGATGCATTAGCGGGCAGCGATTTGGAGAAAATCAAAGTGACGTCTGATGAACTAACCAAGGTGCTTCAAGAGGTCGGAACAGCTGTTTATCAGCAAGCTGCTGCACAACAAGCGAAGCAGCAAGCTCCACCGCCCGGCGGCGGGGAGCCTCCAACAGGCGGCGGAAGAGTAGTTGACTCCGAGGATTTTAAGGTGAAGTGATAAGGTGAAGTGAGCGCTTCGGACGATATCGTTTAAACTCTCGAGATCTTTAGTCTGATGGTAGAACGATGGCGAGCAAGAGAGATTACTACGAAGTCCTTGGCGTTCCAAGAACTGCCTCTGTGGATGAGATCAAGGATGCTTACAGAAAGCTGGCAATGCAGTATCATCCCGACCGGAACAAGGCTCCTGAAGCTGAAGAGAAGTTCAAAGAGATTTCCGAAGCCTACGCTGTCCTGTCAGACGCGGAGAAACGAAGACAGTACGGCACGCTAGGCCACGCGGGATTTGATCAACGCTACACGACTGAAGACATTTTCAGGGGTGCAGACTTCGAATCGATATTCAGGGACATGGGCTTCAACTTCGGCTTCGGAGACTTGTTCAGCACGATTTTTGGTCAACGTGACTTCGAAGAAAGAGTCACCAGGGGCAGGGATCTTGGCTATGATTTGGAAATAACCCTGGAGGAAACAGCACACGGAACAGAGAAAGAAATCGGGTTCAAGAGAATCGAGAAGTGCGATGTCTGCGGCGGCACGGGAGCTGCTCCTGGCACGTCTCCAAGGGCTTGTCCCAGCTGCAGGGGCGCTGGAAGGATTCAGAAGGTGAACAGGAACAGTTTTGGAACATTCGTGCAGGTTGTACCCTGTCCTACGTGTCGTGGAAAAGGGAAAATCATTGATTCGTCATGCCCAACGTGCCGGGGCACGGGCTTACTGCGAAAGCAGAGGAATATAACAGTGAAGGTGCCGCCCGGCATCGATGAAGGGTATCAGCTTAGACTCCAAGGCCAAGGAGAAATGTCGCCAGAAAGCGATTCCCCAGGAGACCTCTACGTCTTGATTCATGTAGCACCTAATCCGTATTTCAGGAGAGACGAAGACGACCTGCTTTACGACTTGAAAATAGGTTTTCCACAGGCTGCCCTCGGCGCAAGAGTCTCAGTGCCCACGTTTGAGGGGAACGTTGACGTAGACGTGGCCGCGGGGACTCAGCCTGGAGAGGTTATCAGACTGAAGGGCAAGGGTATGCCGAAGTTTAGAGGGTATGGAAGAGGCGACCTTTTGTTGCGAGTTGATATCGCAGTGCCCGAAAAACTCACAGAGCAGCAGAAAGCCCTGCTTGAAGAACTGGCTAAAGAATTCGACCAGACCGTCCGGCCTAAGAGCCACAGGCTGAGGTTCTAGACAAACGCGCGGTGACGCAGAATCGAGCGCGAGCTATTTCGGTACTCTGTAGCGCCAAGCCACCACCAAGGCCCAGAACATCGGAATAAGCGATATGACTACCAGCACATAGTTCAAGTTGGGACTAAGGCCGTCTGGAAATTGAAAAGTTAATATGAATTCGCGGGCGAAGAACTCCCACAGAGCCAGATAGGAAATTGTTACGGACACGGCGAGAGTGATTAGGCCAAGTCTGCGCGCGTTCTTTATTTCTAGTATGTCTATGTGGGCCCTCAGAGTGTCCACGAATACAGTGACGTGGTCAACGGATTCGTCTACTGCGTGCTGAATAAGAAGAACAAGGTCGCTACTGAAGCCGCCTAGCCTTTCCCTTAGAGAGTTCCATTCGTGGGACAGGTCCAGTATCCTCAATCTCTCTTTTTGCAGCTGCTGGTAGGTTTTCCAAAGTTCTGCCTCATCTTGTTCAAGCGTTTCGTTACTCGAAGTTCGCTTGAGTTTGCGACCAATTTCCATCAGAGCCTTGACAAGGGTTGTGAGCTTGTTCTGAAAATCCTTATCAACCTTCTGAAGCTGCTGAATTCCCTTCAATATCTCATCATAATCAACGTGGACAGCGAAATCGCTCATCTCATTAACCTCTTCTGCTGTTTCATTACTCACAAAGATAAAAATACTCTTTCTAATTTGGGAACAAATGAGTGTCATATCTACTCTTGCCTCTGTCAGATTTCTCACTTGTAGCACAGGAAAGACTATCTCTGCAACGCGGTGCAAGCAAGGTAAGCTAATCTTAATTCCTTTGTTCAGGGTCGACACCGCCAGCGCAGACGATACTCAGAGAGTTGTCCGATCGGACTATGAAGCGGCGGACAAGAACTGCAAAGTCGGAGACAAAGAACAGGTATCAGCGTTCGAAGGAGGATTGAGAGAATGCGCCCGGGGACAGTAATCTTGAATTAAGAATGGGGGCGCAGTCTTTTAGGGGATGCGTACGAGCGCATCATTTGTTTTCAGACTCTGTTTCTCTGTTCCTTAGCAAGTAGAGCACTAGAAGGGCTTCTACGATGATGTTGCCCACGGTGAACACAGATTCGGACAGCACGCCTGAGCCTAGCTGTATTGAAAAAATATAGAAGACAAGAAGACCGAGCAATGCAAAAACAAATACGAAGCTCTTTCCTGTCCTGAAAACACTGGCTTTTTTCTGTGTGTCCTCCTTGCGTCTTGATTTGCTGTTAATGAAGAGATAGATGCTGACGAGGGTGAGAAATATGCTGCTGAAGCTTATACTTAGGGCCCACCAAGCAAACAGGTCAATGTTGGGCATGTTCATTTGTCCTCCTTTAGTATTTGCATATTTTGTAGAAGAACACCTTGCCAGCGTCCACTAGAACAAGGTACGTCGCGACCATGAGCACCAGGAGCAGCCAGTACTCTGGTGGAAGCGGAGCGAACCCCATGAAGCTGCCGAGAATGGTAAAGGGAAGTATGGTTCCGAAGGCCACGCAAGACAGTGTAAGCAAGGCAAGCCATTTTCCCGGGCGGCTCGTGAAGAAAGGTATGCGTCGGGTTCTGATGACGAACATGACTAGTACTTCTGTCCAGAATGACTCTACGAACCATCCAGCTTGGAACAGGCTTTGTGCGTGAAGCTTCACCGCATCAGTGGCTCCCGGAAGTGCTGCTGCCGAAGCACCGAAAATGAAAAGCATTATGCCGAACGTTAGGAAGTCGTACAGTGAGCTGAACGGGCCGAAGAAAAGAGTGTATTTTCTCACGAAGCTCATGTCCCAGCGCTTTGGCGATTTGACGTATTCGTCATCGACATTGTCCGTGGGCAGGGTCATGTTTGAAATGTCGTAGAGCAGGTTCATGAAGAGGATTTGTGATGCCAGCATGGGCTCAAACGGAAGAAAGACAGAAGCGGCAGCGGCGCTGAACATGTTTCCAAAGTTCGAGCTGGTCCCCATCAGAATGTACTTCATGGTGTTTCCGAAAATCTTGCGCCCCTCATTTATGCCGTTAGCAAGTACGAGGAGATCCTTCTCGAGTAGCACGATATCGGCTGCTTCTTTTGCCACGTCCACTGCTGTATCGACAGATATTCCCACGTCAGCCTCGTAGAGAGCTGGAGCATCGTTCACGCCGTCCCCCAAGAAGCCTACGACATTCTTGTTTGCCTTCAGAGCCTTGATTATGTCGAGTTTCTGCTCAGGCGTGACTCTTGCGAAAATCGTGGTTTCTTCCACGACCGCCTTAATCTCGTTCCAGTTCATCTGCATTAAGTCTGAGCCGACCACAACTTTCTTAATAGGAATCTTGAGATCCTCACAGATTGTCTGAGCAACAAGTTCATTGTCTCCTGTCAATATTTTAACTGCCACTCCCATGTCATTCAGCTTGTCAAATGCATCGTGAGCATCTTTCTTGGGGGGATCGGTGAAGATAAGGAAGCCAAGAAGAGTCAGATCTTTCTCGTCTTCAACGGAGTAGGAAGTCTTGCTTTCAACGTTTCTAAAGGCTACTGCGAGAATCCGGTAGCCGAGCTCTGAAAGACTGTAGAACTTTTCGTTGATTGCCTTCTGAACATCAGTTATCAATTCGATTCTTCCACTCACGTCGGCATACTTGCACCTGCTGAAGACAGATTCTGGAGCACCTTTGCTGATTAGGGCGAATTCACCATTCTTTCTTACAACAACGGACATCATCCGCCGCTGATAATCGAAAGGAACCTCATCGAGCTTTCTGTAAGGCTCAGCATCGCCTTGTGCATTGATTTGCTTGGCATATTCCCATATTGCAACGTCCATCGGGTTTCCGACAATGTTGTCTCCTATTACCGCTGCATTGCACAACAACGAATAGGTCAGAAGCTTGTGATCCTTTTCTTCACCGAGCGGGTAAACATCCTTGAGGGCTATCTTTCCTTCGGTAAGCGTGCCAGTCTTGTCGGTACAGAGAACGTTCATGTTGCCGAAATCCTCAATCGAGACCAAACGTTTCACGATGACCTTCACGTTGGACATTCTCCTCGCTCCCTGTGAAAGACTGATAGTTACGATTGCAGGCATCAATTCAGGTACGAGACCAACGGCAATTGCAAGGGAAAAAGTCAGGGACCAAACAAGGTCATGGCCGATTGCCGCATTTAGCGAGAATATCGAGATTGCGAGAACAATAGTTAGACTAAGAAGCATATTTCCATAGCTTTTGACCCCTTTTTGGAACTCGGTCTCAGGGTGGGTTCGGGTCAAGCTCCCTGATATCGCCCCCAACTTGGTGCGTTTACCAGTGGAGACTACAATGCCCTGAGCGGTTCCGTGAACCACCGCTGAGCCCATGAATAAGTAATTCGTCAACTGTTGAGGCGTAGGGTTCTGAATGTCAAGCCTTTCGGCCGTCTTCTCGACCGGAAATGATTCCCCAGTAAACGTTGCTTCGTTGGTCTCGAGATCCTTCAATTTCACGATTCGCATATCTGCAGGGACTAGGTCACCGACGTAAACCGAGACCAGGTCTCCTGGAACCAGCATTTTTGAATCGATTTGAGAGGATTTTGCGTCTCTGGTCACCACGGCCTTGATCGACACAGCCTGCCGAAGATCCTGAACTGTCTTCTCTGCTTTGTACTCATTGTAGAACCCCAAGACGACGGCTATGACTATCATTAATAGTATTACTATGGACTGGTCTGGCTCGCCAAAGAAACCCGCAATGGCAGCACATGCAACGAGAATAGCAAATATGGGGTTCTTGAATTGTCTGAGAAGCACTTGGATTCGGCTAAATGGATGAACGGCCAGCTCGTTGAAGCCGTTGATCTTAAGGCGACGTTGGACTTCCTGCTCGGTTAACCCCTGCTCACTCGTCTCGAGGGATATATAAACATCCGTAGGAGGGATAGACCAATAATCTGTTTCGTTGTTTGCGGTATGTTCCTTTACCGTGTTCTTGAATCCGCCTCAAGTATGGTCCTCTTGACATTCAACAAGGTTTTACTGGTAATACTATGGGGCGGTATTTAGGCGTTGCGTGATGGTTCTCATGTTCCAAGTTGAGCAGACGTCTAGACTTGGTCGGGTTCCTCGTGGATGTCGATTCTTGCTATGCTGGGATAAGCCTTCTTGATGTCGCTTTCGAGCCTGTTGGAAATCTCGTGTGCATTCTTTATGGTGAGTTTCGAGTCGAATCGACAGTTAAGGACGACGTGGATGATGTCGCCGAATCTTCGAATTCTGATATCGCCGACACTCTTGATTTCGGGAAATCTTCTTGCAACGTCCTCGATGTATGACACAAGCTCGGTTTCGACGCCTGCGAGTTCTTTTGATATGCGCTCTGACGCGGATTCAATGTGGACGGTTACTCCAGATACGTCTGCATTTAGTGTCCTTATCCTTTTTTCAACCTCATCAGCCACATGGTGCGCTTGCTTAACCGTCATGTTTGCGCTGACCTCAAGGTGTAAGTCCACGTACAGTTTCCCGTCGACCGTTTGTATGTGTATGTTGTGAGCGCCTCTTGAGCCTGGTGCTCCTTCTGCAGCGTCTTTGACTGCTTTCCATATGCTTTCGCGTTCAGACTTGACGGGTTCTGTGTCAACGGAGATTCTAGCGTTAGGATATTGGGTTCGAACTTCCTTTTCAATGTCGAAGGCGATTCTGTGTGCATCTTCGGTGCTGATGTTGCTGTCTAAGAAGACGTGAACACCCACATCGAGTCTTTTGGCGTTAAGGCGCACAGTGACGTGGCGGATCCCTTTCACATCCTTTATTGCTTCGATTTTTTTTCTTATTCTCTGTTCTATCTGTTGCGGGGACCGATCAACCAGCGGAAGGGGCAACGTCGACATCTCAGCTAACCTTTTGCCCAGTGAGAATATATATCTGTTAGCGTTCCATTTCGGTCGATACAGTCAGCAGTGTGACTGATAACTTCAAGCGCAGGTAAAGTTCGAAAATTGAAGTGGTCAACAATGAAGGAACCCGATTCCATAAGAACCCTGGCCAACGACAGATCTTTGACGAAAAACATAATCAACTATGTCATATCTCGCCAAAACGTGGATGGCGGCTACACCTTTGTGGAAGAAAACGATTCCAACGCACAAGACACCTACTATGGGTTGGCAATCTTGAAATTATTGGGCTCGCCTTTTCCTAATGTTGACAACACAGTGGAATGGCTACGTGAATTCGGGTTGGGCAGCATCTACTCCTACTATTACGTTGGTAAAGCCTTATCGCTGTGCGGTGAAGACTTAGGCAATCGTTTCCGGAAATACGTTGTCTCAACAATTGCTGCGAAAAGACATCTCGGGTCTGTAGACGTCTATTTCGAGGTCGCTTCAGAGTTTCGAGCTACTCATATGGTTCTGGACCTCGCCAACTTGCTGGGCGTCGACCCGGGCAATGACGTTGCAGAATGGCTGCTTAGATACAAGAATGTAGACGGCGGGTTTGGGGCGCACAAGCATTCTAACGTTAACTCAACGTACTATGCCACGGCTTCTCTTGATCTGTTGGGTTTTGATATGGAGAGCTTGCAAGGCACTACAGCATTTCTTAGGTCATGCGAAAAGCCTTATGGGGGCTTCACAGTTGTTCCTCACTCTTTCGCGCCTTACATGGAGCACACCTACTATGGGGTGATAGCTCTTGACGCGCTCGGAGAAAACTGCAAGTTTCGACCGCAAACGGTTGATTTTGTGCTCAGGTGTCAGAACGGGAATGGAGGCTTCGCTCGAGCAGATCTCGGCATCTCAACTTTTGAAAACACGTTTCAGGCAGTGAGCATAGTGCAAAAACTTGCTCAGGCATGAAGCGGTAGCTCGCGCCCATTATCAGAATATACCTCTTTTCCCATTTGTTTGTTGCAGAACCGTGCTACTATCGTGTTTCAAGTTCCGTTCCTGCTGTTCCTGAAAAAGACTCTAGGAGTCAAAGTGCGCAAAGCTCCCTGCGTGTTGATTGCTCCTCAGTTTCTCTTCATGTATGCAATGGTTTTTTCATAGAGCTTCTGGAAGTGTTCTCCAAAGGTCTTGTCGCCTCTCTCCTTTCTAATAGCCATGATCCAGGGTTGCAGTTTTTTCCAGTTTGAGATTATGTAGGTATCTAGGCGGTCAGCTATGACGTCGATGTCTATGAATTTCTTTTCTATCAGGAAACCAACTTCCTCAAAGAAGGCTGTGACCTCGTAAGGATAGTCGCTCGCTTCGTAGTCCTCTGCCATTTGTGCCTTGTATTTCTCATAGTCTTCAAATTGGAATTTGTCCTCAATCCACCTGAAAGCCTTGTGAAGTCGGTCACTCTCTGCCCAATCGAAAAGCTTCAGTGAAATCTCCAGATCCCTGTGCTTCTCCATATGCTTGAGCTGAAGCAAGATGAAAACTGTTGCAGAAATGCCAGCGACCGCCGAAAGAACAGCGGCCCAATCCGTTAGAGTAACCAAATTTCGACCGTAACTCCTCGTAGATTGTCCAAGTTCTGTCGTATTAAACTTCGCGTCGGTAAAGGCTCTCGTACTGACATGAATTTGCGAATTCGTTATATGGGCGAAGATTTTGGCACGGGCTTAGACCAAAAAACAAGCGTGCAAGCTCCAAACCACAAGGAATGTGGAAAACCCATAATTCTTAAATCCCTAGGACGAAGAACTAAAGGGCGAGTAGTGCTGGAAACATTGGAAAGTGCCTTCAAACTAAGGACGCTCAAACTATCGGCAGTCGCGATAACAAGCGTAGTTTTCGTTGAAGTGACCATCGGCCTAGTAGTGAACAGCCTTGCAATTGTAAGCGATGGTTTGCATGCATTGCTTGACGCTTTAACTACTCTTGTCCTTTTTTTGGCAGTGCGTGAGTCTGCAAAGCCTCCTGATGAAGAACACATGTACGGGCATGAGAAATTCGAATCGATAGGCGGTTTCGTAGGTGGGCTTGCGCTTGTAGTTGTAGCATTGCTTATCATATATGAGGCCGTCTTGAAGATATGGCGTGGACAAAGTATCAACTTGGGGCTAGAGTATGTGGGCTTCATAGCTATTGGCTACACTTTCTGCATAGATTTTTTCAGAGTCGGAACACTCGTTAAGGCGCGCAAGAGTGAAAGTGCAACAATGAGAGTCGGGTTCTATCATGCTATTGCAGACTTGAGTTCAACGGTAATAGCGTTTCTGGGATTTGGATTGGCGACTTTAGGGTTCTATTACGGAGATTCCATTTCTTCGATGGCACTTGGGGTTTTGTTGACTTACCTTAGCGTGAAGCTTGTTTGGAGCAGTGGAATGGAGTTGACGGACACGATATCAAAAGAGGTGGCGGACAAGGTCAGGCATGAAATAGTCGGAACACAAGGGGTGTGCAAGCTTGAAGCTTTAAAAATCAGAAAAGCAGGAGAAAAGACCTTCGTCAGAGCAACTGTCCATGTGCCGGACTATCTGAATCTTGAAGAAGCTCACGAATTGACTTCCAAGATAGAGTCAAACATTAGGAGCGTGTTGGGAAACTGCGACGTTGCAATACACACTGAGCCTTGCAAGCCAGAAATCCCTACCGAAAAGCTCGTAGAGAAACTTACGCTAGGGGTTCAAGGTGTAGAACAAGTGCATGAAATCAGCACTACGCACACGGGTGGAAAACTGTACATCACCTTGCACGCCAACGTGGATCCGAAAATCTCAGTTGAAACAGCCCATGAGATAGCTCAAGAGATCGAGAACAGAATTGAAGAAAGAATACCCGAAGTAGAAGATGTGACCGTACATATGGAACCTTTTAGTCCCAGGAGACGAAAGGGTTCGATGGTTAACGAGGAAGAAATCAGTCGTACAGTTCACAGCATAGCAGACAACTATCGGCAAGCCTTTCGAGTCAAAGGAATAGTAACTTATGTGGCCAGAAAGAAGCTGTACATAAACATCGACTGCAGTTTCGCAAAGCAAATCTCGCTCAAAGATGCGCATGAAATGGCTTCAAAGGTTGAAGAGCAACTTAGAGAGCACTTCGCCGAAACTATTGTCACTGTTCACATGGAACCAAGCTAGTCGCTCGTCCAGGTCATTGGGAAAGCCTATATTGGCAAGACTTACTTTTAGTTTGAAATGAGTTCGTTGGCAATGGATAACGACAATGACTACATATTGAAAGTGTCGAATCTTAGTGTGAGGATTCAGAACCAGGCGATCTTGGATAATGTGAATTTCAAGGTCCAGAGGGGAACGACGTTGGCTGTTCTGGGACCTAACGGTGCGGGCAAAACAGTTTTGTTCAGGACATTGCTGAATCTGGTGCCATATGACGGGAAGGTCGAATGGAAAGGAAAAGTGAAGATAGGTTACGTGCCTCAAAACATTGCTGTTGGCGATATTCCCATTTCTGTGAAAGAGTTCTTGTCGTTCAGGGACGCGTCAGATGTTCCCAGTTGTCTTGATGCGGTCAGACTTGACGGAAAAGACGTGTCGGGCAAGAGGTTAGGTATACTGTCTGGCGGTCAGTTGCGGAGGGTGCTCATCGCGTGGGCTCTGATAGACAATCCCAACGTGTTGCTTTTCGATGAGCCAACGACTGGCGTTGATATCGGCGGTGAAGAGCCTATTCTCGTTATGCTCAACGAGCTGAAGAAGAGTAAGAATATGACGATACTCTTGATAACACATGATGTGCACATCGTCAACGAGTATTCAGACTATTTGTTAGCCCTGAACAAGTGTGTGAATTTTTTCGGGGAATCGAAGGAAATAATGAATCCGACCGTTCAAAGAACGCTCTACGGCGAGACAGTGTGCGTTGGAGCGCCACAAAGATAGAAGGTGTTGTTTGCGTTAGAGACGTTGATTCTTAGCTTATCGATAGGGGTTGCAGTGGGTGTTTCAGGCGGCTATCTGGGCTCTCTCATGGTATTGAAAAAAATGGCGCTTGTTGGCGACGCATTTTCGCATGTAGCGTTGCCTGGGCTTGCGCTGGGGCTTCTGTTCCATTTCCCCGTTTTCCTCGGGGCATTCGCTGTCCTCTTTGTCTCCGCCGTCGTCGTTTGGCAGTTGGGAAGGGTTACTAAGTTATCTTACGAATCTATAGTTGGAGCAACGTTCACGCTGGCGTTGGCAATAGGAATATTGATGGTGGTAAACGGTCAGCTTGATCTACTGGAGGCTCTCTTTGGCGACATAACAAACGTGACTCTGTTTGACGCAACAACAGCGGTAGCAATTTCCATTGTGGCTATTCTTCTCACGAAGATGATTTACAAGAAACTCGTCTTGGGAATGATTTCGGAAGAACTGGCAATCTCAAAAGGCATTAGCGTCTCTAAGACAGATCTTTTGTATCTTCTGCTGGTCTCCCTCGTAGTGGCAACGGGCATAAAAATTGTTGGAAGCCTATTAGTCGGTTTCTTGGTCGCGGTTCCTGCAGCATCCGCGAAAAACATAAGTTCTAACCTACTCAAATACTCAGTCATGAGTTCAGCATTTGGGGCCATCAGTGCGTCCTCGGGGGTCTTGCTGTCAAACTATCTGAACCTGCAATCAGGCCCCATGGTGGTTATTTCTGGAATCACGATTTTCGCGGTAACAGTAGCGCTTAGATGGAAGGCAAAGTAGGCGCGCGTGAAGCTTGTGTCATGAAACCACGTCAGAGAATAATCAAAATACGAGTTCAAAGCGAGTTCCTCTAACGCGCGCGACACTGACCTAGAACCTATGTGATGCTGCGGATGTTTTCCAGGACACTGCCTAGACGGGAGACGTTCTTTATCGCGGTTCTGACGCGGTAGGGACTTTTAATCAGTCTAGCCATTTGCTTTGAAACAAAAGTTGGCCGTCGGGCAAAGTGGTAGAAGCCATCATGAATCATCCACCTTATTTCGCTGTAAGGCACTGCGGTGGGATATATCTCCGAAACTGCGATTCCTGTCTCCCAGTATTCGCCTCCTTTCAGAAGCCCCTTGGCTTCGCATTCGTCCCAGATATCAGTTCCAGGATAAACCCCCAGAATATTGAACTGCGGTACATCTATCGGAATTCTGTTTGCAAACTCTATCGTGTTTCGGATTTCTTCTCTGGTCTCATTAGGCGCCCCGACGATGAAAGATCCGACTATTATGTCAGCTCCCGCTTTTCTCGCTGTTCTTACAGCAGTTCTAGATTGTTCAGGCGTTATCCGTTTGTTGTAGTAGTCCAGAATTCTTTGATTGGCGCTTTCGATGCCGAAATAGAGGACCTTGCAGCCTGCTTTGGCAGTTTCCCAGAACATTTCATAAGAGCCATTGTCGACTCTTCCTTCGCATATCCACTCCATGTCCAGCTTTTCCCTTCTCATCTCTCTACAAAGCCTGATGACGTTCTTCGGGTTACCCGTGAAATTGTCATCCACAAAGATGAACTGCTTGTACCCCTCCGAAGCAAGAAAACGCAGTTCTTCCATAGTATTCTCGACGGATCTGGGTCTCCACCTGTTGTGAGCAAACTGTGTGCAACAACAGAATCGACATCTGTAGACGCAGCCGCGCGAAGAAACAACGCTGGTGAACTTTCTCGGAGCTATGTTGGCTCCTGCCATTACTGAGTGGTAGTCTTCGCCGACCAGTGAACGATCTGGAAAAGGAAGGCCGTCCAAATCCTTTATCAAAGGACTGTCAGCCGTGGAGGCCACTCCGCCCTCGTTCCTGAAGCTGATTCCGAGAACATCCTTCAACCTTCCCTTGTTCTTGAGACAATCCACCAGGTCGACGACTGTTCGTTCTCCTTCTCCACGCACGATGATGTCGACTAAAGGATACTTTCTCAGAACCCTTTCGGGATTGAATGTGGCGTAGTAGTTTCCGAAAACCACGGTAAGGTTCGGATTTTCCTTTTTGACCTCAGCGCTTATCATCGCGGCGGTACGGCCGGAGGTTGCGAACGTTGAAAAACCAAGAATGTCAGGGTTCTCGGCCTTCACCCATTTCGCCGTCTCTTTCACTGTGAGGCCTTTCGCTGCCTGATCGAGCACGGAGACCTCAACACCGTTTTGCTCCAGCACTGCAGCCAGATACAGGATTCCAAGAGGAGGCCAGGCGCCAAGGGATTTTTTCCTCTCGCGATCATCCAGATCTACGTTCGGACCAGCATTGACGAAAGAGAACTTCATACGTCCACCGTATTCCGCCTAAATCTTGGTTCAAGAGTATTTTCATTGATTTCATGTGCGAGCTTCTTCGCAACGGGCGCTCCTATCTCAGACTTTCCATGAGTGCCTGCATGCCGCTTGAAGCAAGAGTCAGCAACTCTAACGTTTTGTACGCGTCTGCCATGCTTTTGGCAGTGTACTCGACTCTTAAGCCGTCAATTCTCTTGATGCTGGTCAACAGTTCGGCAGCATCCGCAAATTGGCTTGCCAAGAAGTTTATCGCCATCCTCACGGGCTTCTTGGCGACCAACAGTCCGGCTTTGTCCTTTTTCTGAGCGGCGACTGCCTTTCTGACAGCTCTTCGCAGCTCCTTTTCAATACTGAGCATGCTCGCACTTTTTGCTGAAAGCCGGCTCATAGAGGTTTTCAGCGCAACGGTCTCAGCCCATGGCGCGGTTTTCTTGACATCATCCTCCAAGAGCTGGGCTTCACCAGCGACCAAAGCCACGGGAACGCCTAGCTCTCCGGCAACGTACGCGTTGAGGAGGAATTCACTAGCGGCTATTCCGTTTACTTCCACGCGGTTTATGCTCGCACCGCTGTAAGTGTGGTCAAACGTTGACTTTGCAGTGCCGAATTTGGCGTGGTACCCAAGAAACATCGCTGTTTTGCAACCTTCTATCCCTGAGACCATGCTTAGCGGGCGAGGAAAACCTCTCACGATCTCGACATACTCGGGCAAGTCGTCGATTAGAAGGTTAACCATAGGCCCGTGACTATCTGCAATGATGACTTTGTCAAAACCGTTTTTGCTCAGCTCATCAGCCGCAATCAACGTGATTCTGGTGGCGATTCTCCTTGCCTCTTCATACAACGGGCCCTTCAGATTCAAGTGACCCGGGATGACGATGTAAGGCATGCCTTCGAGATCAACGGAAATGAAAGCCTTCATAGAAGCCACTCATTACAGTTGTATAAGAATGTGATTTAAGAATTACTGTTCTCCGACAGCTCTTGCGATTGCGGACTTTCGAACACTCAGACGGCGGAAGCAGTTTGTCAAACCTGCAAAAAGATTCTTTTTTATATAAGCAGTGTGCGTAATAAATTCGGAGTATGCTGTGAAGGGATTTCGATGGCAGGAATGTTGTCAGTTAGAGAAGTGATGACGCGCGATGTTAAGGTCGTAAGAGAAGACACGAGCATGCAAGAAGTAATTGCAACCATGATGAAGTTTGACATAAGTAGCGTGGTTGTTGTCCAGAAGGAGAGGCCTATTGGACTGATAACTCATAAGGACATATTGACCAGAGTGCTTCAGCCAGAGCTCCTTCCCGCCACTTTGACCGCGAGAAACGTGATGTCGGCTAGCCTCGTCACCATAGGAGAAGAAGCCAGTCTGGAAGAGGCAGCAAGACTTATGGTCAGAAAGGGCTTCAAGAAGCTGCTAGTAGTGCAAGACGGCAAGCTCGTCGGAATTATCACAAGCATGGATATTGCCAGAGAAGAGCCTAAACTAACAAAGCTCTTTGAGGAATTGCTGAAATACTGCCCAAAACGCTGACAACGAAATTCAAGGTTCGGCGACAAGCAATTAACAAGAATATCGACAGTGCGCCCTGACGGCTCGTTAGGCCAACTGGACTTGATCATCCATCCACATGCCCATCTATTTCTATAGGCTCCTGTTGTAACATAGCATTAACTGACATTATAACGAGGAGCGGGCCACCTTTGACGGGCGCGCGCTCAACTCCATGCCCTATGAAGTTGACGCAGGCTTCACTCAGTTGAAAGGCCATAATGTTCTTCGATCATGTGATGGTACTGATCTACTGGCATGCTGGAGGCAACCGCTCTTTGCACAACTTCGCTTAGGGAGGGGTGAATGTGCATTCCTTCGACTATTGGCTCTGCACTCTGGGTAGGCGTGTACATGAGGTTTATTATCTCCTGGATAAGGACAGAGGCGTATGGTCCGATGATGTGTGCACCCAGGATCTTCGTTGTAGTCGACTCCATTATGACCTTGACGAAAAAGTCTTTCACACCCATGGCCAATCCCTTGGCAGTGTCTTCGTAGCGTTGGATTCCAATCAGAACGTTGCTCTTGCCATACTTTTCTATCGCTTCTGTCTCTTTGAGTCCAACGCTGGCAATTTCCGGATAGGTGAAGACGGCGTTCGGCACCGCGTGATAGTCGACTTTGATTCGTTTCTTCTGCACAGCATTGTAGTACACGAGCAATGCTTCGTAGTTCGCCACGTGCTTGAAGAGGTATTTGCCGTCGGCATCCCCAAAGGCCCAAACGTTTGGCTGCGACGTTTCCAAATATTCATTGACAATTATCCATCCCTTTTCGTCTGTTCTTATTCCAGCCCTTTCCGGATGAAGTATGTCCGTGTTTGGTGCCCTTCCTGAAGCGATCAATATTTCTTCAGCGGCTACCTCTGCTTCTTTCCCACTCTCTCTGTTGACAGCAACTAGTTTTTTCCTTCCAGCTGAAGTGTTCTCGACGCTGCGAACCTCATGGTTGGTCATTATCGTGATGTGCTTCTGCAGCTCTCTCTTTGCCAGTGCCGACACTTCGGGCTCTTCTTCTGGAATGAACTGCCGATTTCTGCCGATAACAGTGACTTTCGACCCCATGGCAGAAAAGAAATGGCCGTATTCTGCTGCGATGTATCCTCCGCCGATGATTGCTATACTCTGGGGGAGGCTGTCCATTTTGAGGATGGTGTCGCTTGTATGATATTTGATGTTTTCTAGGCCTTTTATTGCTGGGATTAGCGGTTTTGATCCAGTGCACAAAAAAATCATTTCTGACTTTATGGTTTCCTTTCCAACCTTCATAGTGTATGGTGCGACGAATTCGGCCACGCTGTTGTAGTAATCCAAGTTTTTGGTGTGGGTGAGCCCTTGCTTCATCGCGTTTATGTCTACATGAATCAGTTTTCTCATTCTCTCCATAACTGCTCGGAAATCCACGTTTTTCATGTCCACGGATATTCCAAACTCCTTGGCCCTTTCAATTGTCCTCACCATCTCGGCGGGGTACAGCAGGATTTTGGAGGGAATACAGCCTCGCGTCAGGCATATTCCGCCAGGCTCGTCCTTGTCTATCACCGCAACCTTAAGGTCAGGGGTTTCTTGTTCCATAGCATTCACGATTTCCAGGGCAGATCCCGAGCCTATGACGATGAGATCGTATTCCTTCACTTCAATCACCACGAGCTTGTTTGGAGATTAGGAGTGAAAAATGTAATAAATGTGATTGTTGAACGCGCAACCCGCGCTTTCATTGCGTGCTCTTTACAACCGGGACCGGAACTGGCCCTGCACCACTGATTCTCAGTATTGATTTTGACTTCATAAGCGCTTTATCAAGAAAACCAGCATTAACGCACAGGCTCTCACGCTTCGATGTGAGAGCCCAATTTGTAACAGCAACAGTCAAGAGGACATTAAAGTGATTGTCAAAAACAGTTCAAAATACCCTTCCGACCAGGTTGAAAACCTCGTGAAATTCGCTCTGAAGAACGTTCCACATTCCGAAGAATTGGAAGTGCATGTGAAAAATAGCAAACACGCATTCTACGGACGAATCTTCGCAAGCGCAGAGGATTGTACATGCGACTGCAACGGCCAACGCTTCCTAATTGTAGTCAGGATAGGCAGGGCGAAACACTTCCCGTACCTTTCCGTCTATCCGGACCACAAACGGTGCCAAAAGTACGCGGTAATGTTGAACGACTGGAAGGAAGCACTCGTGAAAGTCACGGCGCATGAAGGAATGCACCTGAGACAATGGATAGAGAAGAAACCCATGTGGGAACACCAGGCAGAAAGGCACGCAATAATGATTCTGGGCAAGTACCGAGACACTGTCGTCGCTTGTGCGCCGCTACTGAGTCCCATTGACTAGATAGGCGATCTTAGCGCGCATGTGTGTTCCTAGGTTCGATGTTTGAGTGTGATGAGGATGAGCAGCGTTCTTGTGTTGCGTGATTTGTGTGCGCGCGCAACGGGTGTAGGCCCCTCTATTTGAAGTTAAATATGACTTCTCGGTTCTGGGTGTGCGGCAGTGTGGATGGGTGGTCCTAAACTGGTGTAAAACGCTTTTTGTTCTTCTCTTGCCTGTTTGCGATTGATATGGCTTGTTTGAGGGGCAAATCTTGCGCGCGCTGTTAATCCAAGTATGCTGAAACACCTTTTGCATCATAGCCCAGCAAAGTCGCTCCCCTTTTTCACTTGTAATGTCAGATGTAATGTGTACTGTTACAAACCATGGAGAAAATCAGGCTGGACTACTGTTCAGAGTGGACTCGGCCCTTTTATTTGTAATGTCAGATGTAATTTTCAATGTAATAGACAGGGACGGTAGTGTTGCCCGCGGTACAAAGCCAGAACGGTTAGGTCTGGCAGGCTTACTTCGCCGTTGCCGTCTATGTCGCGCGCGCTGGTCATTAAACAGAAAAATAGCGTTTGAGGCGTGTGCTCTATGCTTTGCCGATTGCCTCCTTTGTGCAAGGTTTATTACTTCAATCACGAGTAACCAATAAGCCGTTGGCGATCTGAAGGAAGGCTGCATATGCGTACGTACGTTCACCGTCTGCCCGGCATCGTTTTAACTGGCCATGAATTCAATGTGCCCTTTGATCACAGGCAGCCCGATGGCGAGATGATAAGCATCTTTGGACGCGAAGTGGTTGCGAGTGACAAGGAAAAGAGCGATTTGCCGTGGCTTGTCTTCTTTCAAGGTGGTCCCGGTATGGAAGCGCCGCGTCCTGAAAACAGCAGTGGCTGGCTGAAAAGAGCACTGCAAGAGTATCGTGTGTTTCTGCTTGATCAACGCGGGACAGGCCGCAGCACGCCCGTCAACTATCAGACGTTGGCGCGGTTCGCCACTGCTAGAGAGCAGGCTGAATACCTGAAGAATTTTCGCGCTGATTCAATCGTGCGAGACGCTGAATTGATTCGACGCGAATTGCTCGGAGAGGGTGGCCGCTGGAGTGTGCTGGGGCAGAGCTACGGGGGCTTCTGCGTGACGCATTATCTGTCCGTCGCGCCAGATGGACTGAAGGAGGCGATTATGACTGGTGGATTACCGCCGTTGAATCGGCCGCCCGACGACGTTTATCGCGCCACTTATCAGCGCGTCATTGACAAGAACAGACTTTACTACGAACGTTACCCCGATGACATCGGACGTGTGAGAGAAATCGTCGACTATCTAGAGTCGCATGAGGTGAACTTGCCAGGTGGCGATAGACTGTCACCGAGACGGTTTCAGCAACTCGGCATAGCGTTCGGGATGAACAACGGTTTCGAACAAGTTCACTACCTGCTCGAAAAAGCGTTCCTTCGCGACGCAGCTAATCTGCAGATAAGCTATGCTTTCCTGCGCGGCTTCGAAAACTCCCTCTCGTTTGAAACCAACCCAATCTACGCGATTCTGCACGAATCACTCTACTGCGAGGAAACCGCCTCCAACTGGTCAGCTGATCGCGTCCGACAAGAGTGCCCAGAATTTGAGATCACACGTGATCAACCTGTGTACTTCACGGGCGAGATGGTGTATCCATGGATGTTTGACGAGTACAAGTACCTGCGACCATTGAAAGAGGCGGCGGAGATTTTGGCGACGTACGACGGCTGGCCGAAGCTGTACGATAAATCGGTCTTGCAATCGAACACAGTTCCGTGCGCAGCCGCCATTTACTACAACGACATGTACGTCGAGCGAACGCTCTCAGAGGAAACCGCAAAGAACATTCGCGGCATCAAGCTATGGGTCACCAGTGAATACTATCACAATGGCCTGCGCGCCGATGGTGAAAAAGTGCTGGGCCGCTTACTGGGCATGCTCCATGGAGAAAACTGATACGGCACTCAATTACATCGAAAAATATGCAAAGCTGTATCGCGTGGTGACAGAAGCCAACAAGTCGGCCAAACATGTGTGTGAGTAGCGCTTTCAAAGATTGGGCAGACGCGTTGAATGGAGCGCTCTGACATTTGGGTTAAAGCTTGGCAAGCGCGTGGTGGCTGAATTTCAGTGTTTCAGAAAGAGATAAAATAGGCATGTTATGACGGTATAGTGTTGCCGAAGCTGTGGCTTGGGAATAAAGGCATGAGTCTGGAGTGAGCTGTTTGACTTCATTATTGTGCAGATTGGGGCTACACAAGTGGAAGAATTACGGAGAAGTTGTGAAGATTAGCTGGAAGGAGCCAGGGTTTGTTCCATCAACCACGGAGAAAATTGAAAAGTTTGTGCACTCGGAGAGGATGTGTTTGCGATGCGGAATAAAGGAGAGGAGAAGATTCGCTGAAAACCGAGATGGATCTCAAGCAGCAATAGGATGGGAAAGAATAAACAACGGAACACAGAATTCAACACAGTAAGCGCGCCTCAAAGATGCACACGTATTCTGTACAATAGTCGTGTTTTGCTCCTCTACTTACATGACAGAGTTCCATACGTTCATCGAGTGTGTGGCAGGTTCTATGAGCGGCATGAACTCTTCTCTGAATCTTATCATCGCATTGTCTTTTCGCATTCTCGCCCTCCATTTTTCAGCTTCCGCCAGGTCCTTGAACGCCATCATTTCAACATGCACACCCGACAAGCTATCGAATGCTTGGCGATAGATTCTCCATGAGCGCGCGCTCCGTTCCAAGTCATATTAATGATTTAATCAAGTTGTATCAATGATTTAAGCGTCCGCTATCAGGTGAGCGAGAAGCCAAAGAAAAGAGAGTTAAGATTCAAATACAGGAAAACCCACTTTTTTCGGCAATCGGAGAGGCTAGCGTTGTTCAACGAGTACAGAGATATGCCGAAGGAGGCAAAGTACCTGATATACTCGTCGATATTTCCCTCCCTCGCATACGGGATGTTCTACACTGACCTATCATATTTTCTCACTACGGTTCAGGGGCTGTCCTACGAGTTGATGGGAACCGTGATAACCCTAATGGGAGTGTCTACGGTCATAGCCAGCATCCCGCTGGGAATAGCCGCCGACAAATACGGAAGAAAAAGATTCCTAGTACTGGGCAACGTGCTCGCGAGCAGCATAATCGCAGTTTTCGCTTTAACTACAAACCCTGCGTTGCTCGTGCTCGCTGCGATCGTTGAGGGAGTTTCTGAAGCGTCTTTTTCGGCTTCAACAAATGCTCTGCTTGCGGAGAAAGCTGGAGATACAAGGAGGAACAGCGCCTTCTCCCTAGCTGGCTTCGCGCAGGGTATAGCCTTCGGCGTGGGGAGTTTCATGATACCAGTTGTTGTGATATTCTCTGCATTCGGGCTTACGAGTGGGGAAAGCCACGTTCTGCTTTACGTAATACTGGCTGCCATCAGTCTGGCTTCAACGCTCATCATGCTCAAGATCAGCGAGTCGAAAAATCTGAAGAAAGCCCACGCAGGCGTGAGGGAACTGCTTCCTAAGAAATCGATACGGGTCTTAATGAAATATGTGTTGACCAGTGCCATAATCGCCTTTGGGGCGGGCATGGTGGTCCCGCTGATGGCCGCTTGGCTTAAGGCTCAGTACGGTATTTCAGACGCGATAAGCGGTCCTATTCTGGGAGTTTCAAACATAGTGATTGGAGTAGCAACTTTGGCCGCGCCTCCGCTTGCCAGAAGAATCGGCATCGTCAAAGCCATCGTCGCAACCCAAGCATTCTCAACTATATTCATGTTTGCCACGCCATTATTCCCTGATTATGTCTCAGCCAGCGTGGTCTACACTTCCAGAAGCTTCCTGATGAACATGGCAAGCCCGCTTCAGCAGTCCATGATAATGGGACTAGTGGCAGAAGACGAGCGAGGCGCAGCCTCTGGAGTAAGCGCTGCCCTGTGGAGGTTGCCCAACGCCTTAAGCAGTTTCATCGGCGCCTATCTGATTGGCATAGGGCTATTAGCAGCGCCCTTCTTCCTGGCTGCCGTCTTGTACATTGTTTCAATCGCGCTGTTCTGGTACTACTTCCGGAACACAAGAATGCCAGAAGAGGAGACTACCAAAAACGTTGCTAATTAGCAGGTTTGAACAGCACACGCCCAAATTTCATCGGAGACGGCATCGTGGCCCACGCGAGCGTCACTAGGCGTTAAGATGGAAAGAAGAATGACAAAGCGAGTGAGTTGTGGAAAGGCAAAGCGCGAATGGCTAGGCTTTCATTTGTTCTAGCTTCTGGTTGAAGACTTTTCGAACCAAAGACAAGGGTAAGTAGCCGTTGGCAATCAGGGTGTCGTGGAAGAATCTCTCATTGAATTTGCTGCCCATTTTCTCTTTTATCTCACTCTTCAACTGCAGAATCAAGTGTTTTCCCAGCAAGTACGAAAGCGGGTAAGCTGGCGTCTGCGTGTACCTCCTGACTTCGGCGGTAGCACCTTCCTTTGACATGCCCGTTTCCTCGACGAGCATGCGAACAGCATCGTCAAAAGTCATCTCGCCTCTTGACAGCTTAACATCCACGACCATACGAACAGCTCTCCAGATAACGTCGTTGATTTGAATAAGCTTGGTTTCGTTATCTGTTATGAAGCCTTTTTCAGCCATCATCTCTTCACAATAGTGAGCCCATCCTTCTGTGGTTTCCACTCCGTTAGGCAATAGGCGGATTATGCTGTGTCGGTTCGAGACAGCGCCCTGCAGGAAGTGTCCTGGATAAGCCTCGTGCACAGCAGTGTTTCGCACAGACTTGTGGTTCAGGTGGTTGCCTAGGTTTGCCACGTCTTTAGGCCTTGTGACTATGTAAATTCCTATCTGGGGCTTGTCATACTTTGCAGGCATCATTAGAGCCGCGAAGGGTATGAGAGGCGCAATGAATGCTGGTGTCTCCCTCACGTACAGCTTGTCTTCAGGATAGACCGTGGCTATGCCTTTCTTCTGCACGAACTCTTTGGCCTCTTCCATGGTTTTCTCGGTGAACTTCAAAGCTTCCTCGAAGGTTTTCGGAGCGTCCGATTCAATCTTCTTAATCACGTACTCGACTGTCTTTCCAGGTGCTATTTGCTGTGCAAGCCGTTTTCTCTCAGCCTTCAGCTTCCTAAGATAATCTTCCCCCAGCCTGAGTATCTGTTCAGAGGTCATGCCTAGGTCCCGCAGTCTGATGAGCTTCTCATACTTCTCCTTGCCCAACGCCCAATTCTCAGTCGTTCTCGGCAGAAGACTGTTAAGCCACTTCAGATGTTTCTCAAGCTCAGGCATGAGTCCCTCAACCGCTCTGCTCAGCCGGCCATAGGCTTTGTCTGAGATCTGTCCCTTGGCTATCTGCAGCAGGAACTGAAAGAGACCGCCAATACTTTGCGCTGACTCTAGGGCGACTTCGGTCCAAAGCTTCACCGGGTTGGACTTATCAAACCTGGAGCGGAACTCTTCAAGATACTTCGGAGCCCGTTCCAAGCGGGAGGCTATCGCGTCCATCCTCTTCTCCAAAGGTGCATAATCTCTAGTGAGCATCAAAAAGACCAGCCCGCCCAAAATGTCGAAGGCATCAGGGTTGAGCTCATGCAACCGATGCTCGTAGAACGAAAACCGCGAGAACTCGTGAACCCTCTCCATCACTTCCCAATCCAGTTTATGCTCATCGTTCAGCTCTCGCCTCTTAACAGTCTCCTTTAGCCGGTTCAGCCACTGTTCCTCCAGCTCAAGATTCTTCAGCAGTCTCGCTGTCGATCCATCCGGCAGCACGTAATCATAAGGGTCGTGCAACCCGAGTTCCGTGGCATAATCAGGATTGCACTCAAGAAACTTGTCAATCATTTCTTTCGTTACCTCATCAAACCTCTGATCTGCGCTCAACAATTGCCACCTCATTCTTGGACAGAACGTGTGCAGAAGAGATAATTAAGGCTTGATAGACGACGAGTGTTAAAATAGCAATCAAGGACTTCTGATACCTGGGTTATGAAATCCCTCCAACGTGAGAACACGTCGGAAGTAGCGGGCAGCCAAGCTCTTGGAAAGTCACAATTATCTGATTAATGGTTATTGTTAGAAACTCTAGCTAAACTGGCAAAAACCCACAACCTATGCTAGTCTCGAGCATCACGGGAAGCTGAACCTTACATCACTATTCAGGATTCACAAATCATATCAACTATACCAAGTTATTCTTAGTTTCTGACTAAGCATGTCGGAAAAGACCTTTCAAACACAGACAACAGCCGAACGAGTGAAATGTAACAAATGTGGAAAAAGGGACGCAACACACGAAGATCACTTGTGTGACAGCTGCCGTTTCATGCAAACCATGGACAACATCGCAAAGAGCAGAGAGTAAGAAAATCAGACAAGAATCACTCGAACCCAAAACTCAACACGATCGACTCAGGTAGGACTCTAGAGAGCTCCAAACCTTCTTCTCAGATTATCCCTAATCACATCTATGCTTGTCTTCTCTTCTTCTGAAGCCCGATTTCGCATTTCCTCTATCTGCTGCCCGCGCGCTTCTTCCTCGCGATTGTATTCATCAAGGGATGTGTTCGTCCTCTCTATGACCTGCTTAACCCAATCCAGCTTGTCCTCAAGGTCGTATTTCGTCGTCACAAGCCGAAGATTATCGCCCACCACAAAGAGCTTCCTATCCCACAGGTGTCTACTCGACTTCCACTCACGCTCAAAAATATCCTGCCAAACATGACTGGGCACAGAATCTAGAGGAAGATCAATGACGTAAGCATCAGCAAAATAACGATCTTTGCTTATAGCAATGGAATCGACATTAATAGGCTCGGAAAGTTTCACCTTACGCAAGTAATCTCTCATACACAACCTCCAATTCAATCTTACCGCTCCTACTTTAAAAGTCCTGTGCCACATGTTCACAAATGCAAACACACGCCATCCATGTCGGCGTTCAAATTCCATTTTGAAGATATGTGACGCCTAGAACCATGGCACGCAGAGAAAAACAGGTGCTGGTAGACGAATTTTCACATCTTCCCTTTAGCCTGTATCGTGCGAAGCGCAGACAGGTAAGCTACGGCGCCGATTACCGTGAAAGGCAGGCTGGCCAACAGAATGCTAAGGAGAGAAAATGGTTGCACAGGATTTCCCAAGAAGGTGTTTCGCATGGCCTGAGCTGCAAGACTGAGCGGGTTCGCCGAAACAAGGCTGGTTAAGAACGTTGGCAAGTAGTTTCGGATAATCTCAATGGGGTAATACACTGTGCTAAGAGTTAGCAGCAGTATCTGCACGACTTGTTGATAGGCGAAGAAATATTCGCCATGAGTCGAAGCCACGGCTGCAAGAGCAGCTGAAATTCCAGCCAGCCCCATTGCTAGAAAAAAAAGAAATGGCAACAAGAGCAGAGTGTTACCTACAGTCGCCACTGGAAGAACGACCAGGGCTACGAGCAAGAGCGAAGCCGAGTAGACCATCGCAGAAAGCCCACCTGCAAGCAAGTAGGCCACAACAATGCCCGGCGTGCTTATGGGCAAAGAGAGATAGTATTGGATTACGCCTTCACGAATAGCTAGCCAGATGCGTCTCCCAGTGTCCAAAGCAGCTACGAACATCCCCATTACGACAACCGCCGGGACGAAGAATTGGAAGTAGTTAATCTTTGAAATTGGTATTATCTGCTTATACACGAGAGCTACGACAAGCATATCTGAAAGATTCAGGCTCAGAAGAACGGCCATCAGCCATTTCGTCCTGAAAAAGTAGGAAAAGTCATTTCGAGCCAGCTGCAAAATGGCAAGAAGCTCCGTCATCCGCTCTTCACTCCTTCCACTAAACGTCCAAGAAGAAAAACAGCCAAACCAAGAGTGCTCACCGCAAGGGCTGTCAGCGCAGCAACCGCGATTGTCGGGTTAAGCAGCATACTCGGATCAAATCCCAGAGCGAGGTGAACAAGGTCTGCCCCATAAGTGAGGGGACTGAACTTTGCCACGAAATCGTAGCCCGGCGAAGCACGCGCCAAGAACACGAGAGGATACAACACCGTGCTAAACCGGATGACCAGCGCGCTTAAACCCGTCGTGACAGCCACGTACAAGTCACTCGACTTGAAGGCAATGAACGACAGCCCCAACATTAACCCAGCGACCCCGAAACCCAAAAAAAACAGTGCCGCGGCCGCAGCTATCACAGAAAGAACTGTCAGATTGCCTATAAGAGCCAGTATTATGGCAAAGGGAACCATGAGCATCAGCGCTAGCTCGAGTCCACCCTTCAAGGCTATGGACAAGAAGAGTTTCGACCTTGAAACCGGCAGGCTCAAAAGGTACGGAAGCCTTCCCTCATGCGCGGCTTCCACAAATTCCCTTCCAGCATGTGAACCAACATCAAACGTCATCATAACCACAAAACCCACTGCATAAAACTCCTGATAGTTGGGTATCTGAGGGATGCTGACGAGCTGGGATATCAGAGCGCCGTATATGAAAATTTGTATTGTGAAAGAGAACCATTGGAGACCTATCCACACGGGCGGATAGAGCTCGTGCTTCAAGTCGAACCACACTAGGCGAAGGACATCAAGCATTCTCGTTAGTCTCCAGCTTCTTGCCAGTGAAGCTCAAGAAAACATCGTCCAACGACGGTTCAGTCACTCTCACGGACGAAACGCGTATCTTCCTTTCATAGCACAGACTCGTCATCTTCGGAACCCAAGCTTCTGCCATTGAAACGTAGGCCTTGTATTTGTTATCTTCCAACGGTGCCAGCTTCACTGTACCTGGGATCTTGGCCAATTCCTCCTGGAACGCTGCATCGTTTTCGACGTGCTCCAGCTCAAGCTCAACGATATCGCCTCCCGTGATTTTGTCCTTCAAATTTTGAACCGTGTCGCACACGATACTTTGCCCTTGATCTAGAATGGTCACCCTGTCAGCAAGATACTCTGCTTCGCGAACCTCGTTCGTAGCGACGATAAGCGTTACGCCTTTCTCTTTCAGTCCGAGTATCTTCCCCCAGATTGTTCTCTTTCCGCGCAGGTCAACCTGACTGCTTGGTTCGTCGAATATGGCAAACTTCGGATTCTGCACCAATACCTTGGCAACTTCCAGTCTCTTGGCTTGGCCGCCTGAAAGCTGCATGAACAACTTGTTGCGCGCGTCCCAGAGCTCCATCTCCCTCAGGACCTGCTCAATCAAACCGTTGCGCTCGCTCTTCTTCACTCCGCACATCGCAGCGTGAAACTGCAGAATCTCCGCTGGCTTATGCCTCCAAAAACCTCTGGCCTCCTGAAACGAAATCCCCAATATCTGACGAACTTTCGTCGGATACTTCACAACATCAAACCCCATTACTATTGCCACGCCTGAGGTGGGTTTCAAAACAGTCGCCAGAGTCATCAGCAGCGTTGTTTTTCCAGAACCATTCGGTCCTAACAGAACCATAATCTCCTCTGGGTTTACAGTGAAATCGAGACCCTTAAGCGCGTACGTCTTGCCGTACCGTTTGACCAAGTTCTGAGTTTCAACCGCGTACATGAGCCAAATTCCTTGATGGTTTACGTCCACAAGAGATTGTTGAAAGATATAAGAATACTGCGCAAACTCTGTTCCTAAGGACGGGTGGTTTCTCTCGCCCGGGCTGATATCAAGTTCATTTCAATATTTTCCCATTCAAGTCACAAAAACAGTTTATTTTCACGCACTTTCAGGACACGAAGACAATAGCCGCGATTATTAGGAAAGCTCCTATGCCCGAAATCAATGTTAATGTCTCGTTCAAAAAGATTGAGGAGATTGCCAAAGCAACTAGTACTTCCGCCAGAAGAATGATAGTGGAGTTCACGGCGGAGATGTATTTCAAGCCTTCCGACCATAGGTAGTAAGGAATTACCCAGCAGAATATTGCAGTGTAAGCAATGGCAAGCCACGCGTCAATCGGCAATTGGGAAGGTGAACTGGTCGAAAAAAGGAGGGACGGTATTAGGGGCAGCAGGGTAACGAAAATCACCCAAGTTGTGGGCTGAATTACGTCTCTAACACCTGAGACCAATCGTTTGTTGTAAACCGTGAAAAACGCCCAAACGACTCCAGAGAAAAGAACCAGCAAATCGCCGACAATCGCCCCTTGGCCCAGCATTTGAAAATCGAGGTTCGTCGCTATCAAAAAAACCCCGACAATTCCGAACAAGATTCCCAATCCTCTCCTGTTTCCCAGGCGTTCTTTCAGTATCACCCAACTCAGTATGGCAACCCATATAGCACTTAGATTAACAAGCAACGACGATTTAGAAGCCGAGGTAGAGTTCATTCCAACGTACTGGAACAAATAGGCAACTCCGTTGGCGATGCCCAAGAACCACACAACTCTCCTCCTCGCGAATTCGAATCCGTAATTCCTCCTTATCAATAGTAGAAACAACATTATGATCGAGGCAATAGAAAACCTCAAAAAAACGAACATGTAAGCGTCTACATACTTCAAGCCGATTTTTATCGCTGGAAAAGAAGTGCCCCACAAAACGCTAGCGATGCCCGTCAAGATGATCGCTCTTATCTTCCTGTCTCGTCTGCTTGATTCCTGCAAGTATTATTCCTTTCTTTTCCACTCATGCGCACTGGTTCAAATAAATCTACTGAAAGACTGAAAGCAAATGCAACAAGCGCGCGTTAGGTTGACGTTTAAATATGACTTGAAGGATAAGAGATGACGGTGAACATTCGAAATGGTTGGGCCTGCATTGTCTCTGCCTGCAAAGTGGGAACAGTTTCTGAAACATTTGGCCGACGATCACGAGATTGATATCAACGCCGTCGTCAGTGAACTGTGCGAATGGGCCTTATCCGATGATGAAGACAAAGAACAGTTCAAAGCTTGGCTAGATGAGGCTTATCCGCCAGAAGGAGAAGCTGAAGAAGGAGCAAGAGCCGCAGGAGAAGAAGCCGCCGAGGAAGAAGAAGAGAACGCAGAAGCATCTGAAGAGGAATCCCACGAACACCGAGACTAATCACAAAGCCACGCTAGGCTCATAATGCCCGCCAGATAACTCGCGCATTACATTCGCATTGAGAAGCTACCAAAAACTGGCCATTTCGAACCTGTTTTTCTAAACACTCTGCAACTTTTGCTTATTTCTTCGAAAGGAAGCTCGGTGGGGCCGGCCGGATTTGAACCGACGACCTTTCCCCGGGGCAGTGTTCTTAACGCTGTCCCTACGGGTTTCTCTGACCGCTCCAGAACCTCTTCATCCCTTTTGAGGTCCGCAAACCTGTTGCTACATTCTGGAGCCCGTCGTCATACCTGTCTGTATCCTTACTAATGAGTTATTGTTTCTTTCTTCTCCTTTTTGGGTTTTTTGGTTTTCTTTTTGGGGGGCTAAATTTTGCTTTTCGTCTTCGTTGTCGGATTCCATATTTATCACTCAAGGGACATTCCTTTTTTCGTAGTTGACGCGACGAGGAGACAATATGCCTTTTCATGACATTTTAATGACACTCCGAATGGAGATGAAGGGAGAAATTTATGTTTCTGAGGATTTGGTCTTTTTATGTTGACGAAGAAACAATAAATTTCTAGCTTGGGGGCGACCTTCATCGGAATGAGGAGAAAGGCTTATGTCTCCGAGGAGATTTTTGCGTGAGCTTGATTGAGCAATTTTCTTAGTCTCTTGGGTGAGGTACACTGGGGGAGATATAAGAAAATTGCGAAGTTCATTGGGGTGGGTTTTAACCATTTGCATTTGTTGGTACTGGTGCGTTAAGGGACACGATACCTTCTTAATACACAGGAGCGTCATCTAAGTCTGACCTGATTGGAATTTTGCTAATACCCTGTTTCTTCATCACCGATTCCACTGTATCTCTAAACCATTCTTGAGCAGTAGGCGACACATACACATTCTCGATTAACATGTCCAAGTTAACGTCAATGTATTCGCCTCTGTCAAATATGTCTGGGGCAGTGGGAAAATAAGCGTTAGGAAGCTTGATGATTATGGCTCTTAGTTCCTGCTCATTTTCATAATTTCTTCGCTTATGCCAAAATGGGTTGGTAACCCACTCTTCGGGAAAAGTCTCTGTGTTGTAGTCTATGTACTTGATTTTGCTAATAAGAACATAATCATTTGCGCTTGAACTGAAGGACTGTGTTAATCGCTTGAATGTTGATTGTACTGCTATGCCCTCTGCTTCTTTAATATATAGTTTCCAGAGTGGCGCAGAATCCTGTTCACTTAAGTTCCAGCAATTAATGATAACGAATCGTCTGAAATGTTCCAATGTCATCCCCTCAGGAAAAGGTTTGTACGTTTCAAGTCGCAGCTTGACATTTGCCTTTGAGGTCGAACCTTCAAAAGGATCGCCTAGTTTATCAGATCTACAGAAAAAAAGCGCTTTCTTGTCAAGTAGTGATACAAACTTTGCGAAGCCCATATATCGCCATATTTTTGCATTCTCATTCGTAGGTTTTTGGCATGTGGATTCGTCCGTGTACTTCGCCTGCAATTTTTAGGATTCCACCTCTCGGAAACTCAGGGTAGTTTTTGCGGCGGCTTCGATTTTTGACGCGCGCTAGCGTGTTCCTAAATTCCCTTTTTTGGGCGTGACGAGTTGGTCCATGTCCTACAGACGATACTTCTCGCATCAATAGTCACACGGTCATCCTCGAACCAAGCGAGCCTGTAACAAAAACCAGCTCGCGAATGAATTTAGGAACAGGCATGCGCGCTAGCTTGCCGAAGCCTTCCTTTTGGTAAATTGTTTTGGTGGGTTAATAGCATTTTCCAATGCCTCTTTCAGCAATTTTTCAAAGTCTTTTAGATCTTGATCTGTAGACCCAGAAGTATCTGCACCATTACCAGCTTTGCTAGATTTGTCTTCTTGTTTACCTGATTCTTCGCCTTCACCTTTTTCTCCTAGTTCTTCTTTCCCCTCTTTCCCTTCTTCTTCTGACTCTGATTCTGTTTCTTCACCAGATTCCTCTTCTGACTCGTCGTCAGTTTCTTCTCCTTCATCTCCATCGCCTCCTTCATCTTCAGCGCGCGCGCATGCTCAGATTTATTGGAATTGTTTTGGTGGGGTCGCGCGGATTTGAACCGCGGACCTACGGGTTTCTCCGTGACAGCTCCAGAACTTCGTCATTCCAGCGTTCTGGTCAGCAAACCCGTTTCTACATTCTGGAGCCCGTCGTCATACCTGCCTAGACTACGACCCCCGAGAATTCCTTAAGAGACTTTGGATATATGCGTTATTCCTTCATCGGCCAGATTGCGTAGATGAATAGCATCGGATATGGAGTTCAAACGTGGGAAGCGATAAGCTTATGAGTACAAGACTGACGTGTATGTTGGGGTTTGCCGGTCATAGGGCGTGGGTCCCACCTGATCCCATACCGAACTCAGAAGTTAAACCACGTTCCGTTTCCGGTTGTAGTGTGGTCTTCGGCCATGTGAACCCGGGAAAGCTGGTAGCCCCATTTAATCAACCTGTTGATTTGGAGGAGAATTAGCTAAGACTTATAACTAAGCGCTGATAGTCTTTTTCCAAAAGGTGAGTCTGTGAACATAATCCTGGCATTGATGGGTGCTCAGACCAAGCTTGCACAGTTTGGAGACACGAGTATAACTTGGATTTTGAACATTCTTTTCTACGTCATTTTTATCGTTTTCATATTCTATGGGCAGAGAATTCAGATGTACGTGATGCTCAGGGAAGTTGAAGTGTCACTGTATAAGCTCAAGTTCATAAAGGAAGAAGGACGAAAAATCGCGGTGGAAACCATAAAGGAGATTGGAAAGCCGCAGGCAGACCCCACCGACAAGGTTGACAGGTTCTTGGAGTACTTCACGATAGGGCCGCAGAACCTTGACCCCGCAGGCGTAGTTTGGAAGCTTGAACACATACTCGACGTTAGAGACACACGTTTCAAGGATGAAGTGAAGTCGATGGCGCCAGCCTCAGATGAAATTCAAGTGAACAACCTGGAAAACACCCTTGAAGCGGCCAGCGCGCTTAACTTCATCTACAAGGTTATTCGCCACTATTACCTGCTCGGCAAGAAAACCCTGAGCCTCTACGTGATAATGCAGATACAGATGATCCTGCCGCTCGTCATGCGGGAAGCAGAAGCATACGCGAGCGCTTTAAAGGCGTTTGCGTATGGTCAGCCGATAGGCGATGGGGCGGGCGCACTTGTCGCGGCAAAACTCATGCACGGATACGAAACAAGAAAAGTGGCGAAAGACTGCGTTGTCGCCACTGTTCCATATGAAGGACGCACCGCGTTCGTAATAAAAGCTGAGGGACCAGGAGGAAACGTGGGCAAACCTGGAGACGCGATAAAGGCGGTCATTGAAGAGAACGAAGGGAAAATTGCCACAGTGATCATGATTGACGCTGCCCTGAAACTTGAAGGGGAGGAGCTGGGAGAGGTGGCTGAAGGAGTGGGCGCAGCAATCGGCGGACCGGGCGTTGACCAGTACAAGATTGAAGACTCACTGCTGAAATATCACATTTCGATAAACGCCGTGGTGATAAAAGAGGACATCGGCGACGCAGTGTCGCCTTTGCGCAAGGAAGTGTTTGATTCGACTGACAAAGTGCTTGAAAGGGTGAAACAGGTCGTGGTGGAAAAGACGAAGGAAGGAGACAAAGTGATAATCGCCGGAATCGGAAACACCATCGGCATCGGACAATAGGAGACGAATGAAATGAGCGGAACCTCAGCTTCAACAACGACGAGCAGAATCTCGTCATTCGTGCTTCTCGTAGTGTTCATAACCCTGGCGTTGTCACTCGTGGCACTGATTTTTGCAGCAGCCCTCGTGGTCGGATACTTCAACGTCGGAAACGATCTGACAGGCGCATATGTTCTGCTGGCCCTCGGCATTCTGGGAATAGCCATATCCACGTACGTGCTCGTTGAGACGAGAAGAAGACTGTCAAAACTGAAAATCGTAGTTCCTCCCGTGATGACGACTGTCGAGTGCAGAAAGTGCGGCGTTAAGAACGTCAGAGAATTCCAGCGCGGCGACTACATATTCAAGGAAACTGACCCCTGCCAGAAATGCAACGATAAAATGTTGATAACGGCAATCTATAGGGAAGTTAAAGAAAAGGAAAAGGAACGATTCCCGTTCTAGGTCAGGACGAGACAGCCGTCCTCAACTATCATGACCGTGTGCTCCGCCTGAGCGACGGTTCTTCGGCTTGCTTCAACGAAAACAGGATAGTACATGAGAGCCTTCGAAGATAGAAGCTCATTGAACGCTTCTCTGTGATGTTCTTTGGGCACTACGCCCTGCAACCAGCGCTCCGCAAAGGGGAGAGTCCTGAAATTCTCCTCAATGAATTTCAGAAGCTGCTTAGCATACGGATCTTTTGGCGATCTCGACTTGATGAACCTGAAAATCGTAGACTCGTCCCCGTCCTCAACTCTTCCAACTGCATCCGGCATCGTCACGAATGGCTCAATTGCATAGACTCCGCCGAGCTTGAGTTTCGTAAAAGACAACTGGGAAACATTCGGTATTGAAGTGCCAGTGTGCAAGATGTACCGACCAACCTGATGCCCAGTGAGATTTGATATCGGTTTGAAACCGCGCGATTTTATCGTGTTCTCGATCAATGTGCCGAGTTTTGAGGCTGAAATCCCTGGCTTAATGTTCTCTGTGGCAACTTTCAAGGCGCGCTCCGCAGTTGCCACGAGATCTTCGTAATCACGGTTCAAACAAACAGTCACCGCGGTGTCGGTCACGTAGCCGTCTACATGTGCGCCAATATCTACCTTAACAACCGAGTTTTCGGGAACCCGCCTCTTGTCACCCGGCGGAGACGTGTAGTGTGCCGCCACCTCGTTTATCGAAACATTGCATGGAAACGCTGGCTCTGCACCCTTTTTCTTTATCAGATCCTCCGCCTTCTCGCAGATGTCGATTATCATAATGCCTTCACGAACATAGCTCTTAATCTCCTCACGTGCTTCCCGAAGAATCCTTCCTGACAACTTGAACTTCTCGAAAGCTTCCTTGTCATATTCACTCATTAAACTTCCAACCTACAGGGGCAAAGCAAGACTGAAATCTATTCACAATTCCCTTTTTCTACACACAGGTGGCTTAAATGTTTAATCGGCAACGAATTGAAGACACGAAGCTGGCGCACCCGGTCGCCCTTAGCCCTTGGATTCGAAGACTTTTGGCTCAAGAGTCGAGTATTTGTCTCCTCCAAGATGAAAAATCATGTGTGTTTTTCCCAGGTCATACGAGTCTCTGAAGGCTCCTTTGTCAACGTGGGCGTCAACTATTTCGCCCAAGAATATCGTGTGGTCTCCTGCCGTGAATTGACTGTGAAGTTTACATTCTAGATGACCCACGCATTCTTCTATGAGTGGCGCTTTGACTTTCTTTCCCGGAAGCGGTGTTAAGCCTGTTTCCTTGAATTTGTCATGGTTTCTGCCGCTGGTTGTTCCGCAGAGTACAGCCTTGTCCAGCATGTCCATCGTAGGTATGTTAACTACAAACTCTTTCGTTTCTTCGATTAGCGTGTGTGAGTGTCTTCGTGGCGAGACGCTTATGGCCACGAGCGGCGGGCTTATCGAGGTAGGCATTGCCCACGCCAAGGTTATGATGTTGGGTTTTCCAGTTTTTCCCACGCTCGTGACGAGCACCGTGTGCATCGGATGAAGAAGCCTGTAGGCTGAACTAGCGTTGACTTCGACTTTTTCTTTCTTGCTCATGTGCCACACGCACCTCAACGTTTGATATGATACTTCCCTATTTTGTCTTTGGCTTTTTCCCGTCTCTTCTGGTGCTCCGCAAGAAACCGGTTGATCCGTTCGGTCAGGTCCCTTTTGCATTCACCGCACAATATTCCGCCTGTCCTGCACTTTCTCTCTCTTTCCGCGAGCCTCTTGTCATCTTCCTCGAAAAGGTAGAGAAAGTACTGGTAGACCGAGCAAACGTCCGGGTTCGCGCCTTCCTTCCTCTGCTCCGCCATCGTTCCCTTTCCACCTGTGAAAGCGTTCCAGACTTTTCTCTTCACGACATCAGGCGGGTCAACAGTGAATATCGCCGTGTCCGGTTCAGACGCGCTCATTTTTCCTCCTATTCCCAACCCCGGCAAGAAGCGATTGTGAATTTGCGCTGGTTTGTAGTAGCCTAGTTTTGGAGCGATATCGCGGGTGATTCGCCAGTAGGGGTCCTGATCGATGGCCGCAGGGATGAGGGCGGGAACGTTTTCGCCGGTCAGCTTCTTGTGTATGAAGCAGGGAACCGCTTGCACGGCCGGCCAGAACACCCAGCCGAGGTTCGTGCTCTCCTGGAATCCGAAGGTGGCTTTGGCCGTTGAGTAGGTTATACGCTTGGCAACTTCCAGTGCAATGTCGTAGAGCAGGTCAATGTCCTGAACGTCGTAGATTATGAACGTCTTCTCCGGCTCAAAACCCAATGCAACTAAGTCAAGAGCGTTATCATAACCTGTTTCCGTGGTTTCCGCGAGTTTGCGTTCGTCGTCCACCACAAATTTCTCGTCGTCAGTCATCTGGAAATAGAGCCTAGTGTCAAATGCATCCTGCAAGTGTTTCGTGAAAATCCACGGGACAAGATGCCCTATGTGTACAGGACCAGAGGGACCTCGGCCAGTGTATAACACGAACTTTGTTCCCTTGTCGTACAAGTCCAAGACCGTGTCCAGGTCGCGGTGAGAGAAGAACAGTTTTCTGCGCAGTTGGAGATGAAGTTCGCCCGTGGATTTTGCCAGCCTCTGCAGCAACTCGTCGGTCAGGGGTTGGGTTCCAAACTCACGTATCAAACGGTCATAGTCAACCTTGCCCCGAACTTCCCATGGGGTGACAACCATCTCATTTTTTTCCTCATCTGTCAAATTTGACCGCCTACTACCACGGTTTCCTATACAATTCAGAGAAAACGTATTAAGTTTTGTGCGAGCATGTGCTCTTGCCTTTCAAAGGGGGATATAGACCAAAAGAAAGGATGAGATGATTAAGAAGATTCCCGCTATGATCAAAGTCAACCCCAATCGGATGTGACCCTTTGGCTTCCACGCGTCTCTTCGCATCATCTCAGAAGGCCCTACAGTCTCTTTGCCCAATGCATTTGCTAATGAAGCCCGCAACGCGGCGCTTGAAGTATTGTGGCTTATTCCGCCCGAACCGAGAAGAAACCCCGCACCTGCAAGAATTAACAATATCCCATCCAAAGCTGAGATTTCTGGAGGCTGGTAAGCAAGTGAATAGAAAGGCGATGGGCCATACCAGGATGCGACCGCGTGCGCATATAACTGGAGAAGCTAAAAGCTAACGCCGTAAGTCGCAAGGGCAACTAGCACGGAAGCCCGCTTAACAGTGCAGCATTACGCAGACTGTATTTGTTCACAGTTCTCAGACATAAAGATGCAGCATGAAGGATAAAAGGCCTCCCACGCGCATGATTAAGGCTGGACTACTACATTTGGAAGGCCTTACTTGGTTCCCACAGTCTCCCCCACTGCAGGAGTAGATGAAGCCAACAAGACCTGGATTGTGCTATCTGAAAGCCCGCACCGCAGAAATTGCAGTTTGAACAACCTTGAACTTCTAGTTGTCGTAAATCTCTACGATAATAAGGACGTTCTGGGAAAGGCCAATGCTTAAATAATGAAGTTGTCCTCTCAATAAATGCTCGAAGCAGGGAGTGAACAAAGTTGACAGATGACAAAAAATGGGCGAAAGATTTAAGTATCAAGTGCGGCGTTGAGCCCAGGTTTCTAGAACTCGCACTTGAAGAACTGAAAGAAAGTTGCGGCGCCGATTCTCCTACTTCAAAAGAAATCGTCGAAGAACTCACAACAACCTGCCACTTTGATGAAAAGGAGCTCAGGGAATTCATAAAAGAAGTATCCAAGAATTGCCCCATGGATATAAAGAAATTGAAAAAAAGCGTCGAAGACGCACACGGCGATAGGGAAACAGTCTACAATGCAATTGAAAACATATCCGGAACAGACTTTCGCCGTCGCGAGGGCACCATTTAGCATTTAGCCGCTCAAGCACACGACAGCAATGGCTCAGGTTCAACAAAGGATGATGCCCTGAATCTTCCAGTTTTGCCGAGTAGATTCATCCAGACAGACGTCAGGCCATGGACCTGTTCCGTTAAGGCTACCTTCAGCAGACCTCTTCGGATTTTACGACGTCATCATAACACGTATGAACCGCACGCGTTCTGGAGTCAGGCTTTTATTAAAATGTGAACAACTACATTACGAAATCCAGTGCATCCTGCTTACGGGTGTGGAACGGCATGGTTGAGTTAAGAGAACACGAACATCGGACGCTTTCGGCAATGGGCAGACTCATCGGGGAAGCGAATGTGGAGCGACTCATGAAAGAGAGCGGATTGTCAGATGCGGCTGTAATGCGTGCCGCCATCACGCTGCAGGAAAAAGGGCTTGTGAGAATCCATGAACGCAAGGAGACTGTGTTGAAGCTTAACGCAGAAGGAAAGCTTCACGCGAGAAAAGGCCTGCCAGAACGGCGCCTCATAAACGCTTTGGAAAACCTCGGCGAAGAAGCTTCGCGCAAAAGTGCCTTTGAAAAAGCAGGCTTGGAAAAGCAATTCATACCAATCGCGCTGGGGTGGGCTCAGAAGAAGAAATGGACGACGCTGGACTCGAAAGCAGACGTGTTGCAGGCGGTCATGAAACCGGAAGTGGGTATTGATGAGAGATTGCTGCAGGTTCTGAATGAGAAGGAAAAGGTGATGGCTGAAGAGCTGGATCCTGAGCTTCAAGGGGCCGTGCAGGTTCTCAAAGGCAGGAAGCTTCTTGACGTTGAAGGAAAGACAAGACGCGTTATCGAGTTGACACCAGCCGGCAGGGAAACACTGGAGGAAGGAGCAAGTGAAGCCCCTGAAGTGACTCAGTTAACGCAGGAGCTTATTGTCGGCGGGAAATGGAAGAAGGTGAAGCTTCAAAGATACAATGTAGAGGCGCCGGTGGCTGAGACGTGGCCCGGCAAGAAGCATCCCTACATGCAATTCCTCGAAGAAGTGAGAGACAAGCTTGTCACTTTAGGATTCAAGGAAATGGTCGGCACCGCTGTTGAAACGTCCTTCTTCAACTTCGACGCCCTCTACACGCCTCAGGACCATCCAGCTCGCGAAGCATCAGGCATATACTTCGTCAAATCGCCAAAAGAAGGAAGCATAGACGTTCCCAAGAAAATCCTTGACAACGTGAGACAGACTCATGAAAACGGTTGGAAAACAGGCTCCACCGGCTGGAAATACAAATATTCCACGAAAGAGGCCAAGCGCCTTATTCTGCGAGGACACGGAACATGCCTCAGTGCGAGAACGCTACTGAGCAAAGACCTGCAAGTTCCAGGCAGATACTTCTCGATTGTCCGATGCTACAGACCTGAGATAGTGGACAAGACACATCTGACAGAGTTCAATCAGGTTGAAGGCATAATCATTGACAAGGATTTGACACTGCGAGATCTGCTGGGTGTGCTAGGAAAATTTGCCACCGAAATCGCGGGGGCGGACAAGGTCAAGTTCAGGCCGGACTACTTCCCCTTCACAGAGCCGAGCGTTGAACTTGCTGCGTACAGGAAGGGTTATGGATGGATAGAGTTCGGCGGCTCAGGAATCTTCAGACCTGAAGTTACAATGCCCTTGGGCATTAAGGAGCCAGTTATTGCGTGGGGTTTAGGCATAGACCGTCTGTTCATGATGAGGGCTAGGATCGAGGAGATACGATGCATTTTCACTCAAGACTTGGACTGGGTGAGGAGGAAAGCGGTGGTCTAGATGCCGACAATAGACATAGACTATGCCGAGTTCGAAAGACTGCTTGGAATGGAACTGCACAAAGACTTGGACAAGATCAACGATATACTGGCTTTTGTGAAGGGAGAAGCGAAGCTGTTCGACGAGAAAGAAGGCACTATGAGCGTTGAAATAAAGGATACAAATCGGCCGGACATCTGGAACATTGAGGGCTTGGTCAGAGCTTTACGAGGGTTTCTGGGAATTGAAGAAGGCTTGAAGGGGTATGCGGTTGGCAAACAGTCAGCCGAGGTTCACGTTGATCAAAGACTAGAAAACATACGTCCTTACATCGGCTGCTCCATAGTCAAGAATCTAAGGCTGACGGACAGCGTAATTCGCGGCTTCATGCACATGCAGGACAAGCTCGATCAGACATACGGAAGAAATAGACGGCGAGCATCAATTGGGCTTTACAACCTAGACTTGATTAAACTACCATTGCAGTACACGGTCGCAAAGCCAAATGAAGTCAGCTTCGTGCCACTGGGCTTCACGGAAAAGATGAGCCTAAAAGAGATACTGGCATATCATCCAAAAGGTCTCGAGTACGGCCACATCGTACGCAAACACGAGGTCTACCCCATCCTTCTAGATGCAGAGAATAAGCCGCTCTCTTTTCCGCCCGTAATCAACTCGAACGATCTTGGAAGAGTCACAGAAGACACGAGGAACATTCTTGTCGAGGTTACTGGAACAATGGACGAAGCCGTACTCAACACTCTAAAAATCGTCACTCTGTCCTTAATCGACCGTGGGGGTGAAGCCTACGCGGCCAAAATCCACTATCCACACAGGCGCTTGGATATCATGACACCTAGTTTCGACATTGGCCAAATGGACTTGAACGTTGAGTATACTAACAGGGTCTTGGGTTTGCAGCTGAAGGCCAAGCAGATTGCGCAAATGCTTCGCAAGGCAGGTCATGGCACTGAAGAAATTGAGAGGAATCGAGTGCATGTGCAGATTCCATGCTACAGAATCGACGTGATGCACTCCATAGACCTCGTCGAAGACGTTGCAATAGCCTACGATTACAACAACATCAAGCCGTTATGGCGCGAAATGCCCACAACCGGCAGGGTGAGACCTGAACAGGGCATGATTGATGTTGCGAGAGAGCTGATGATTGGACTGGGATTTCAAGAAGTCCTCACATACACGCTCACAAACCCTGAGAACCTGTTCAAAAAAATGAACCGCAAGAAAGAGAGAATAGTTGAAATCTCCAACCCTAAAGTCATAACATTAACATGCCTGAGAAACTGGTTGTTACCGAGCCTCATCGAATTTGTGAGCAACAACCTGCACGTTGAATGCCCGCAAAAACTCTTCGAGCTCGGCAAAGTCACCCTCCTGGATGAGAAGAAAGAAACGAGAACGAGGGACGAAGACAGACTTGCCGCAATCATTTACGACGCAAACGCCAGCTTCACGGAAGCCAAGTCAACCCTGGAAGCTTTCATGGCGAACTTGGGGCTGGAATGGCAAATAAGAGAAACGGAACATCCAAGCTTCATAAACGGCAGAGCATGCAAGACAATCGTCAAAGGAGCAGAAGTTGGAATCCTGGGCGAAATTAACCCGAAAGTCCTAGAAACATGGAAACTGGAAAACCCCACGGCAGCTTTCGAGCTAGACATTGAGAAGATAATCAAGATCAAACAAAAAGAACAGTAAGGTTGCCCTAGCCAAGCTCATTTCTTCCCAATTTATAATAATACGGTTTTAACATGTTCAGAGTTCGTGCCTCATGACAGGTCGAGTCTCTGAGCGGCGAATGACCTCCAAGAACCCAGCCTTACGAAATGCCGAAGCGAGACCAGTATAGACGAATGGATCAGGAGGTCTCCAATCTTTCTTAGGTTCAACCGGGTATCCTTCAACAATCTTGCCCTCTTGCCCTCTCACGTAGTCCACAGCCGCACCCAAGAGTCTCACACTCACTCCCTTGCCTCTGAATGCCTTGGCAACAAAGAAGCACACAACTGACCACACAGGCTTATCATCAACCCGACTCAATATTCTCGATCGCTCCAGCCTTGGAAAAGCCTCTCGCGGTGCAACTGAACACCACCCAATCGGCCGGCCTTCTGAGTACGCGAGAATCCCAGGAACCTTGCCGGAATCCACTAGGCCTTTCAAAGCCTTCCTGTTCATTTCACCTCGCTGCCGCACAAAATCTGAGCGGGCTAACCTCCAGGACATGCACCAACAACCTCCGCATGCGCCACGCTGACCGAACAACTTCTCAACATCAGCCCACTTCTCACGCGTCAACGGATGAAACTCTAGAACCGAAACATCCCTTTCCTTATTGGGCACTCAGATCCCCAATTGTCTCGTTAGATGCGTAGGCATATGAGATCATTGAAACGCACGTTCATTTATGATTTTTGCAAGGACCCTTGACTTAACCTGCTTGGACAAGTGGAGTGGGAGACAGTAACCCTTAACTTTTCAGCCGCTCCTTTCTTTTCTGGCGATGACAGGAAATTGAGCCCTTCATAATCCCGCCGGCAAATCCACGCAGACGGACTCAACGGAAGAGGGCAAGCTTCACGCTTGCCGGTTCTTGTGATGGCGAGTTTACCCAAGCATGGGACACGGCGGGCGCGGGCCTAAAACCCTACGACGGAGAGAGCTTAACCTAGAGGGGCGCACCGCCCTACAGTGAAGTTAAGTGTTAGGTTACGTAGGAAACAAGAGGGCCCGCGAAAACAACTCTTAAGTTCGTCATGTGCATACAGATAGGTAAAACCTGAAGCAGGCAGAGCAGAATTTGGACTTAGAAACAAAAATCGAGCTTGTGTGCAGACCGCCGACGGAAGAAGTCATAACCCCGGAAGACTTGCGGAAGCTTCTGGAGACTGAGCAGCATCCCATAGCCTACAACGGCTGGGAACCATCCGGTCTAGTTCACCTTGGAACCGGGCTGGTTTGCGCGTACAAGATGAAGGACTTCATAGAAGCTGGAATACACTACAAGGCTTATCTTTCCACGTGGCACGCTTGGCTAAACAACAAGATGGGCGGCGACATGAAACTCATAAGAAAAGCCGCAGACCTCTTCAAACACTCATGGATAGCCCTGGGCGTTCCAGAAGACAAGATCGAATTCATCTACTCAGACGAACTCTACGACGACCTGAAATACTGGGAAAAAACGGTCATGGTGGCAAAAAACCTCTCAATAGCCAGAGTAACCCGCACACTTGAGGTCGCGGGAAGACAAGAATCTGAAGCCAAGCACGTTTCAGACTACCTGTACACGCCCATGCAGGTAGCCGACATATTCCACATGGAAGTAAAAATCTGCCAACTCGGCATAGACCAACGCAAAGCCAACGTCGTAGCCCGAGAACTGGGCGAAAAGCTCGGATGCTGGAAACCCGTGTGCGTCCACCACAGCTACCTACAAGGCCTCGCGAAACCGCCCATCTGGCCTATTCCAAAAGAGAAAGAAAGAGAAATACTCTCATCAATAAAAATGTCAAAAAGCAAGCCCGAAACCTGCATATTCATCTACGACCCGCCTGAAGAAATCAAACAGAAAATCTCACAAGCCTTCTGCCCCGAAAAAACCGTGGAGTACAACCCAATCCTGGAAATATGCAAATTCATAATCTTCAGAGAAAACAAAACCTTCACCATACAGAGACCGCCCAAATTCGGCGGGTCAATCACCTTCAACAACCTCAAAGGACTCCAGAAAACCTACGCAGACGGAAAACTGCACCCGCAGGATCTTAAGAACGCTGTGGCAGAAGAACTCGCAAGAATCCTTGAACCCGTCAGAAGATACTTCGAAGACAACAAAGAAGCAAGAGAATGCCTCAACGCGGTAAAAAACGCCAAAGTAACAAGGTAAAAACCTTGTCAGCACATCTCAGGGAAAGACAAGAAAAAATCCAGCAAACACTAGAATGCCTAGCAGAAGAATCAGCCAGAGGAACACCGATAATCGTTGAAGGCAAAAAAGACTTGGAAACCCTGAGAACTCTGGGCGTGCAGGGGCAGATAGTGACCGCAAAAACCGGCGGAAAATCCCGTTTAGACCTCATCTCAGAAATAGAGAAAATCGGCAACCGAGAAGTCATTCTGCTCTTGGATTTTGACAGACGAGGAAAAGAATGGACAGCAATCTTGAGACAGAACCTGGAAAAAGCAAGGATAAAAGCCAACGTTACATTCCGGAAAGAACTCCTGAGGTTCGCGGGCAAGGAACTCAAGGACATCGAAGGCTTGGCAGCCTACTTGCAAACGTTGAGCAAAAAACTCGGCGCATGAACCCGGACTTGTTTCCAGCCCGTCCACAACGCATCCATCACCCTTACTTCTGAGCACGGTACGCACTCAAGGCTTCGCCGCAGAAACACTCAGTCGTCAAATGAAGCTTTGACAAAACCTAGAGAAAAATAAGAAAACCTTAAAGAGGATGATCAATAATTCATAAATGTAATATATAGTAGATATTAAGATACAATCTCGTGACTCGAGAACGACAATCCCCGAGTCACGCGATTAACGCTAACCCTTAACCCATCACTCGGAGGTGCACTAACACGGGTTCATCCCAAACATTTACCATAAAGTATGTCATACACGCGAAATTCGAAATAGAAGGAGTAGTTGAAAAACCGGACGTGATAGGAGCAGTTTTCGGGCAGACAGAAGGCCTTTTCGGACCCGAGCTTGACCTGCGGGAACTGCAAAAATCCGGCAGAATTGGAAGAATAGAAATCGAGTTACACTCAAAAAACGACAAGACCACAGGCACGATAACGATTCCAACAAGCTTGGATCGGGTTTCCACAGCATTGATTGCTGCGAGCATAGAAAGCATAAACAGGGTAGGCCCATGCGCTTCAAAGGTGACTCTTGAAAAGGTCGAAGACGTCAGAGAAGCCCGAAGAAAGATAATCATTGACAGAGCCAAAGACATCCTTCACAAATGGACAATCGAATTAATGCCTTCAGTGGACGAAGTGTTCAAAGAAGTTTCCGAAACACTCAAAATAGGAAAAGTTGGAAAATACGGCTCAGAAGAACTACCCGCGGGACCTGAACTTGAAACCGCAAAAGAAATAATCCTCGTTGAAGGAAGAGCAGACATCATAAACCTCATGCGTTGCGGCCTGATGAACACCGTGGCTCTGGAAGGCGCAAAGGTTCCAGAAGCGATAAAAACGCTCTGCAAGGAAAAGGAAGCAACGGCCCTCCTTGACGGAGACAGAGGCGGAGACCTAATCTTCAAAGAACTCTTACAGGTGACCGACGTAAAGTACATCGCCAGAGCACCGAGAGGAAAAGAAGTCGAGGAACTGAACTGCAAGGAAATATTCGAAGCTCTCGACGCCAAAATTGCTATTCAAGATGCAACGAAGCCGGAAGCGCCCAAGCCGGTGAAACGGGAAAAGCTGAAAGTAGAAGTTCCAAAGGAAATCGTTGAAACAATAAAATTATTGGAAGGAACTTTGGAAGCCGTGCTATTGAACGAAAAATCAGAACAGATGGAACGGCTGCCGGTCAGCCAGCTTGCCGAAAAGCTCCAACATGCCGAAGGCGTGGACACAATAGTCTTCGACGGCATAATAACACAGCGAATCGTCGATGTGGCAAGCGAGAAAAACATAAAAAGAATCATAGCTTCACGAGTGTCAGACGCCGTTAAACCTTCATTAACCGTGCAGCTCATAACTTTTGGAGAGGTCGCCGAGGGCTAACCGCCAAAGAAGTCCGTGAGCTTCCTAGTTTCTTTTCCACCAGTCTTGGACTTCAAAAGTTGCTCTTCAGTCACTCCGAAGCTCTCAAGAATTCTCGCCGCCGCAGGCACAACCTGCTTGGACACGTAGTACTCCATGTCAACATCATCGTAAGAAGCAAGGGTGTAAGGCTTAACCCTCTCGTACAGACGGCCCTTGCCACCGACCACCACGTAGCCTATTTTATCCCCCACCGCTAGTTCCCAGCCCTTCGCCCTGAGCATCTTTGCAGCTTCAACATGAGAAGCCCTAACCTCGTACTCCTCGGCAGGCTTGCTCAAAGTTTTCCAGATGACAAGATCACGGTAGGGGACACGCTTCTGCTGAAGCTCATAGATGAACTGCTGCACAAAATCCACAGCCTTCCTGGGCGATTGCTCCTTCAAAATGATTTCCAACACTTTCTCCTGCACCTTTTTGGCTACGGTCGCCCAGTCTCCCCGCACAACCTCCATGCCCACAATGTCAAGGCGCCCGTCAGGCAGAAGCCCGGCATAGCGTTTCTTGGCTTCCGTGAAGAATATTCTCACGTAGACCTTGTCCGGCTTTATCTCCAGCCCCAACTTTTTCCCAACGTCCTTTGTAAGTTTTTCAATTCGGTCAGGCTGGTTCTCGATGAATATGCTGTCCGTGTCGCCGTAGACTACTTTCAACCCGTCCTTCTCAGCCATTTGAATCGCTGTGAGTATTGTGTGTCTCCCCCAGGCAGCCGCTGCCTCAGCCACGGGCTTCATGTACCACCTCGCACCCGTCCACCCGGCATAACCATAAGAAGCGTTGGTAATCACCTTCACGGCCTTCTGCCGCGCGTCCAAGACACGGTACTCAACGCTCTTCGGCTGAAGCTCCTTCATTTTCAGACGAATTTCATCTCGGACGCGGATGAGATAGGAAAGGACCTCTTTGTAGAAGCCAGGAGGCTCTTTGCGAAACTTGTGATTGACTTCCGGGGTCACGTACACTCCGCCTGGCGGTTCCGTTTCTTTGGGTGATACGTAAGTGTCCGGAGAGAGGTTGTAAGTGATCATTATGTTCGGGTACATGGACTTGAAGTCTAAGACAGCGATGTTTTCGTGCAATCCTGGCTTAGGCTGGAGGACGAGACCGCCCGCGTACGGCCTGTAAGGCTGCTCGACTCTCCTGGGCACGAGTTCACCGAGCTTGTGAGTTCGCTTTATAAGAAACCATTCAACCCGGAAGCCTGCTGCTGCCGTCCCGACATGGTCTAGGGGCAGACACACAAGATTGGAGAGTTGCATGGCGAAATCCAAGATTGCCTCAGTTATTCCCATGATGCAGCAAGTGTTGTCCATGGAAAACTGTTTCAGGTTCCCACGCTTCGCTTGGGCGTCCCAGTAGTCTGCGAAGTCTATGTCCTCGACTACAGTGCGGTTTTCAATCTTCATGACGCCAAGATAATCGGCCAGATTAGCCAGAGTCTTGACTTTGACTTCTGGAAATTCTCCTGCATAATCGGCCAGATCCAGGTTTATCCTACCGTTCAATGACACGTGACCGTAAACACTCGCGTGCGGTTCCGTTTTCGCTCGGTCTATGCGCAAATGCAAACCAAGCTTCTTGCACCTTGCCATGAGATACTGCCAGTCCTGTCCATTCACGCCGTAGCCTACGATAACGTCGGGATCGACGCTTTCCACGTAATTCATGAAGGCCTCCAAGACCGGCTTGTCGTTCCTGCTTTCGTCTGCCAAGAACTGCTTCTGCTCGTCACGATTCGAAGTGGTTGAAATCATGATGATGGGATTTCTGTCGGGTTTAGGAGAACCCTCCGGGCTGTAGCATATTGTTGAAAAGCCCAACACTCGCAACGACGGAGCCTCTACCTTCTCAACGGGCTTCGGGAACGATTTTGCCAAGTAGACCTTGTCTACTCGAACGCCCAGCTTGTTTGCTTCCTCAATTGCTTCTATTTCGTGCCATCCACACGGAACAACATCGTTGTCGATAAGATACCGCATAGCAACACGAATGTCATCTTCGAAACAATCTTTTACACCTTCGAACTCTCGAACCTGCTTTGCACACCTTGTCAGTCCCTCAGCGTTTTTGCAGTGAACCTTCACCGCCTTCACAGGCTTTCCAAAAAGCCTGCGCTCAACAATCTCAGGCTTCGCCGCCAAAACGCAAGGGCTCGTGGCAATTCCATCAACAACCTTCGCAGGATCCGCATCATCTGCAACCACTGCATAAAAGTACGGGACAAAACGCCTGTCGACAATCAGCACCCTCTTGCCATCGTTGGTTATGCCCCAGAGCCAGATTTCCGAGTATTCATCTTTGACCTCGTAATTGATGTCTAGGAGCCAAAAAGTGACCTTCATGACCAGCCCTTCATTTCAAATAATCAATACTGAGCGAACGCAGCTTTTAAAAGCTTCACGCAAGGCAAACTAGAAAAAACGTACTTAGCACATAGGGGTTAGCACGCTAATAGACAAAATGGGCCTCAGGAAATCATGAGCTACGTGCCCCAACACGAAGGCTCGAAATTCAACATGAGCCATTAGCGTTTCTCAATCAACGTTTGCGCTTCTCGAGTTTCTTCATCACTGGTGTTTCTGCAGAAGGTCCACCACTTCGGGGAAGTCTATCCCCAGCGCTTTTACTTTTTGCAGAGTGGGGACTCCGTTCTTGTTCCATCCTCGTCTTGCGTAGACTGCGTCCTTCAGCTTCTCGTACTCTGCCTCGCGATATTTCCGCAGCACTGCCATTTTTTCTTCGGTGGACTTGCCAGCTGGGTCGTAGCCGATTTTTTCTTTCAGCTGTTTGTCGTAGCGTTCTGCTCGGCTTTCGTACTCCTCCTTTGTGACAGGCCCGACTGAACGGTAAGGTAATGCGTCGTACTTTCGCGTGCCGAAACCCATCCTGAGGTTGAAGATGCGTTGGAAGTTGTACACCTTTTCACTCATGAAGATCATATCTTCAACGGTGACCTTTTTGCCGGTGACAGCTGAGAAGAATCGTGCGTAATTTTCCACGTGTGCCATCACTTTGGCGGGTTCTTTCGTGTTCTTGTTGTCGACTGGAACAACATCGTTCCATGGGAGCTTACACAATCCGTTAAGGCCGAACCACGTGCGGAACATGGGGAACCAGTGCAGGTTTTCAGCCTTCTGCTCAAAGGTCGGCATGAGGTTGTGAACCATGTCCAAAAATATCAGCCACGCCTCATCGTGTTGAGGACCTTTCAAAGCAAGCCCATAACCGCCCTGCTGCGCGAGCGATTCTTTCGTAACGTACTCAGAGAACTCCAGCCCCTTGGCCTCCATACCGATGTCCTGCAACACCCTCGGGTCAGCGCCGTATTTCTCTGCGAAAAGCTTCTTCATCCACCTTATGCCCTTGCCAACCACGGTGCCGAAGCCCTCGCCTCTTGCCATCTGGTGTACAAGTTCCAGGGCTGCCTCTTTGTTTCCAAACCTCAGGTCTAAGCCGCCGGTTGCTTTCTCGTCTATCAAGCCCATCTCGTAACATTCCATGGCGAACGCCGTCGCCGTGCCCACCGAAATAGTGTCCAAACCGTACACGTCACAGTAGAAGTTCATCTCAATAACATGGTCAGCGTCGAAGATTCCGCAGCCGCTGCCCACCCCAGCGATTGTTTCGTACTCCGGACCACTCACGAAGACTTTCTGCCCCCTGTACGGCCCTGTCTTAGGCTCGAAGTCTTTAACGCCGTGAGCGCACGCTAACGCACAGCCCATCCAGCAACCGTCAAAGCCCTTGTGGAACTTTTTCCTGTAAACTTCCTTGCCCAGTTCTCCAGCCTTTGGGTTGCTGCCGAACCTGAAATTGTTCACGGGCAGAAGGTCAAAGTCGTTCATTATCGTAACAAGATGCGTCGTTCCAATCGTCGCCATCTCGTTCTGTTTCGCATCGAGGCTTCGAATCTCTTGGCTGTGAGCTGTGCCCGCCTGCCTAACCATCTCGGCGTCCACAGGACCGTTGGTCTCCACGGATATCCTGCCAGAATACTTCACCACTACAGCTTTCACTCTCTTGTTGCGCAAGACGGTACCGATTCCGCCTCTTCCCGCCTGCTTAAACCGATGAATCTTCCGCCCAGCATCAAACCATGAAAAGTTCAGGCAGCCGAAAAACGTGTGCTCAGCTCCCGGCCCTGACGAGACCACCGAGATGCACTGCCCATTTTCGGGCGCGTACTTCTTGGCCAAAAAGTCTGTGATAAGATGAGCTTCAGAAGGCAATGAAGACGCATCTTCAACTTGAACCCTGCCCTGATCACCGTCAACGAGTATAACCACTTCAGACTTCGCCCTTCCCTGAATCTCAAGCGCGTCCCAACCGACAAACTTCAAGTACGGGCCAAAATAGCCGCCCACGTTTGAGTCAATCACGCTGTCGGTCAGCGGGGAGATTGAAACCGCGATGCTCTTTCCGCTGCCCGGGTAAACCGGAGTACCGCCCAACGGACCGCACGCGATGCACACCTCGTTCTCAGGATCGTCCCATTTGACAATGCAATCCTCTGGCAATGCGTTCCAAAGCAGCCAAAGGTTGAAGCCGCGGCCACCCGTGAACGTTTCTCTCATCTCTTTGCTGACCGGTTTGCTGGCAACACGCATGTTCGAAAGATCTATGTACAATGTTCTGTTGTTGTAGCCCCTCTCAACCTTGCCCAGCTCGTATTTGAACTCGACAATCACCAATGTTGACACCCACGCGAATTCAGAACCAGAAGCTACACAGGACACATTGATAGGTTTTTCGACAGTTTCGGGGAAAACCAAAACATTATAGAAAGCAATTCACGCTTAGAATACCATTTGATTGGCGGGGAACACAATTGATTCGCGGGTGATGAATCTATGATTTTAATATCAGAGGCAGACTATGGAATGTCAACTATCTAATGTGCGAGGTCAAGAGTTTTGAAGATTCTGGAGATAAACGTAAAGAAAGGTTTTGCGAAGGTTGTTCCTGAAACGATTGATGATTTTTGGCATTTGTACAACGTTATTTACAGAAACGACAAGGTCTACGCTGGTACGACGAGGGAAGTCAAGGTTGATGAGAAGTACGGCAGACCCAAACGGGGGGAAAGAGTTCCTGTTTTTCTCGGAGTCAACGTGGAAGATGTGGGTTGGGACAAGTTTTTGGGCAGGCTCAGAGTTCACGGCACCATATGCGAGGCGCCGGAAACTGTGCCCACTGGTGCGCATCATACGCTAAACGTCACGTTGAACACGCCGATTACCATCGTCAAGAAATCTTGGACAAGGCATGAGGTTGAGAGGCTGAAGAGAGCCAGCAGAACCTCCGAAAAACCCATCATCGTGGTCTCCATAGACGATGAATGCTACCTCATCGCGACGACTGCCCAGTACGGAATCGAAGAAAGAGTTGAGGAGAGAATAAAGCTTCCGGGAAAACATGAAGCGGAGAAGAGAAGCGAAGCCACAAGCGCGTATTTCAGAAAGGTGCTGAACAGTCTGCGTCATGTGTGGACGCCCGTTCACAGTCCTATAGCAATCATAGGCGTGGGCTTCGTCAAGAATGATTTTGCGAGGTTTGTGGAAACCGAAGCGCCCGACGTTGCAGCTTCAGTGGCGGACGTGAAAAGCGTCAACAACGGAGGCATGGCAGGAATACATGAAGCGCTTCGTTCTGGCGTGCTATTGAAAACCGTGAGAAAGCTGCGAGTCGCCGAAGAAACAGAGCTTGTCGAGGAGATTTTGAAGAGGCTTGGAAAGAACGAGGCAACAGTGGCCTACGGGTTTGAAGAAGTCAAGCGGGCAGCGGGGCTCGGCGCAGTTGAAAAGGTCGTCTTGACAGACAAGATGCTCCGCGAGTCTGATGACGAGAAGCGTCTGCTGATAGAAGAAGTCATGGAAACGGCTGAGCAGAAAGGCGGCACAATAACCGTCGTCAGCACGGAGCACGAGGCTGGAACTCAGCTCAGTGGACTCGGCGGCATAGCTGCACTCCTGCGCTTCCCACTGCATTAAGACTCAGGCTGACTATGGTTCAGTTGTCTGCTGGAAAGGCGAAAAAAACGCCGTTTGGAATCAAAACTGTATTATATTAGGACGTAGGCAAATCAAAACATTAACAGCAATGCCTATATCGTCCGAGCGACATTGTATTCTTGAGGAATGAAAAATGAACATGACAGAAAGCAACATCATTGAGCAGTGGGCAAGCAAATATCCTGAAGTCGTCTCGTGGCTTGCTAAACTCCAAGTCAAGGAGTTGAACGCGCTGAGCCTTTACCACTTCTGTCAGTGGGCAAACAAAAACCCAACTGAACTGCTAGCGTTGAAAAGCAATCCTGCCAGCCTAGAGATTGAAAAGCTATTAGACGCTTATGTCGCTGCCAAGCTGTCAGACACTAACGCACTCAGGTTCTGGCGGGTCAATGCGGTCAAGAGTTTTTTCAAATACTCCTACGTCAGCATAGCAAAAGCAGCGGGCAACATCCAGCTTGTGAAAACTAAAGACTACAACCGATTGTCTAAAGAAGGCTTAAAGCGTCTGTGGGACAACACCTACAACTTGCGCGATCGTGCGCTAATCACGTTTGTCTGCTCAACTGCCATTGCTAAGGAAACGCTTGGAAGCATCTGTTGGAAGCATTTACAAGACGACTGGGAAACCGTTGAGCTGCCTTCTATCAATCTCCCACCTGAGATATTGAAAGGTCACGGCAGAGGCAAATATGCTGGCGTCCGACAAATCACGTTTTTGACGCCTGAGAGCAAACGCGACCTGGTCAACTATAAGGTGTGGCTTGAGCAGAAGATTGGTCGCAAGGTCACGGCTGACGATCACATCTGGCTAGAAACCATGCGCCCTTATCGCCCAGTAAGTTATGATGCTTTAGGTTTTGCAATCTGGCAGTTGTCAAAGCGCACAGGTGTCCCCTTCAGCCTGCATGATGGCAGACGCTGGGTCACAACCGCGCTAGAGCAGGTTGCCATAAGCCAGAACTGGGCGCGCGTCCTCAGAGGTCGCAAGGTAGCAGGTGCAGAAAGTCCCTATTCTCGACCAAACATTGAAGCGTTAAGAGCCAAGTTCAAGGAGGCCGTTGGGTTGTTGGAGTTTACAACTGTGACTGCCACACCGACAGTTCCTAAAGAAGTCGCCGACAAGTTGGCAGCGTTGGAGCAGGAGCAGACCGAGTTGAAAAGGCGATACGGCATAATGCGCGAGAGGACTAAGGGTTGGAAACAGGTTGCCAAAAATCGCAATGTTTGCAAGGACAGCAAAAACTGCCAACGGATTGTCAGCGAGGACGAGTTGCCTACGTTGTTGAGTGGTGGATGGCGCGTCGTTACTTGTCTGTCGTCTGGTAAAGTCGTTGTAAGCAACGAAACATGATCTCCTTTTTTTGTTTAGATTTCAAAGATTTCAGAAGTCGGATGGAAAGGCTTCTTTTCTCTCTCTTCCTTCTTAGATGTTGTTTGTGGTTTTCGTTTTCTTGCTTTTTTTGTATATCCCCATTGAGCAATAGAGGTTTTCTTGTCGATGTGAAAGACTCTGAGAACATCTGTTTCAACAGCTTGTGGTTGCTTGCCTCTGACCACTAAAAACTTCTCAGTGTATTCATAGACCTCTCTCATACTGTTTTTCTCGTTGATTATGATTTTGCGCTTTACTACTCCTTGACTAACCAATTCTCTGAGATGTTTGCTTAAAGCACCCGAAGACAATTTGGTAAGCGATTTGAGTTCCGACCAACTTCTATGTTTCTTTTCATTTTCGTCATAAAATGCACGTATGATCTTTTCCTTTGTCCTCAGTGCCTGCTGTTGTTTTTCCGTGAGTTTGCCTTCACATTCGGTACCGATTAAAGGCATTGTTGACCGTCCCGTGATAATTTGTTCACGATTGCCTTATGTATAATCATATTCACGTTGTTATTCATAAACATTGCGTGCGTGAGCAACGTGAAGGACAGCACAACAATAACAGTGAAGAAAAAAACTCTTCTTCGTCTCATACTACACTGCCGCAAAAACCAGAGCTATGATAATCTCATCAACGTTTTGCTAGACAATGAAGAGGCCGTTGAAAAGGCAGCTAAAGAGGTGCGACAGCAATGAGCATGGAAAAATGGTTCAGCGGCTTTCCATATACAGAGAAAACGAAGCATTTGTACCGCGAGTACATGGCGATGTTCTGCGACATCCTCAAGACCACACCGGACGACCTTGCCATCAAAACACCTGAACAGGTCGTAGAAATCCAAGCAACACTTGCAAACGCTATGAAGAAAATGGGTTTGTCGGAATACACTGTGCATTTGCGGATCCACGCTTTGCGTTCGTTCTGGCGATACAATGGCGTAGAGTTGCCCGAAGATATTTTCAACTACAAAGATTGTGTGTGGCTCAAACGGGAGAGGAAACAACAATGAGCGACAACTCAGAGTTTTCAACAGAAAAAAGGTCACGTCGAGCCAAGATAGGCCTCCCAGGAACTGTAGAACTGGACGAACAGAAACCTACTGAAACCGATGCCGGCAAAGCAGCACTTAGGGAACTCATCAGGCAAGCAGCAGAGGACGGAGTAAACGCAGCACGCGCACGCATTACAGAACAACTTCCAACTGCTAAACCGTTAGCCCCTAAACCTGAAGTCATCGTTGAGCATGGCAGTGAAGTTCTCAAAAACCCTCCAGACACGGCACCTCCAGTCGAGAAGAAGGAAGAGACGCCGTTACATCAATGGATACGGAAAAAGCGAGGTGATTGAGAATGGATAAGGAAACTATCAAGGACCTCTTAGAAGGGAAGTTAGTACGAGTAACAATGGTACCAGACAAGTTGACTGACCCGATTGACAACTCAATCTTTACACTCAAGGACGTTTTGGAACATGGATATGTGAGTACAGGTGTGCCACTCGCAGTTGAAATAGCAAAAGAAATCGAGAAGCTCGCGGAATGGCAGACGACATTGCAGCAGAGATTTGATGCTGGCAAAATAGGTATCGACGTTGGCATCTGTCAAAACAAGAGAGTTAACGACCGCTACGACGAGTTAGATCGCAATATCCACCACACGACACACACCGCTGAAATCCAAAACGAGAAAACAGGCAAGTTCTTGAAAGCGGAAATCACCATCAGCATTTTACCAACTCTACCTGGCTTCTCATATAGCCCTGAGCAGGTTAGGCGATCATTGTCAAAACTGTTGCCATACACCGTAAAGCAGTTGCTGGACAACGGCGAGTTCAGCCTGTCAGACAAGGATTATTTGGAATACACCCAAGCAGAAGACAGGACAAAATGGCTCGCAGACCACGAGATAAAAGGAGGACAGTTTAATCTCTTCTGGATGAAGGACGCTGCTCAAGAACTGCCAAACGTTGAACCTGTATTTGCCGACGCAGTTGGCAGATTGCGGATGCTAGCCGTCCCAGAACAGGTTATCAACGACTTCAAAACTGTGACCTCATTGCTAACGGACGACCTGAAGCAAAACTACTGGCGACATTACAACTCACTGATGCTCGCCATATCTCGCATAGCACTGGCCGAGGCAAGGAGAAATCCACTTGACCTCTCAGGCAACAGAGATTTGGCAGCAGAAGCGGACAAAACACTCGGCAAGATGGTCGAGAACCCAAGAGGTGAGTAAATGGCAATAGCGGATTTAAGAGTGTATCTGAGAAGCCTACCGTTCTTTTATCCCAAAACCATGGGATGCAGCGGCATTAACCAAAGCGGTCAGATAATGAATGCTGGTTCAGATGAAGTAGACGAAACCGTCTTTGTTGAACTACCTTCAGTTCCTGCTCAAGCTGGTCAAGTGCAAGCTGACTTTGAAAACCTAAGCGGATCGCCAACTGCAGAAACCGTGAAGAAGTGGCTCAGCAAACATACGCCTCCAATGACAGAAGCGCAACGGACGGCAGCGATAGCAGCGTTCAACGTGTAAGCTCCCCGATGAGTTGGTGAAAATCCAACGAAACCTGCCGTTATGCACCCAACGGTAGGTCGGAGCGTGCGTGTAAATCGTCCGCGCATAAGCTCCCAGCTTCGACCAATGGGAGGCTTGCAGGGTAAACGGCTTCCCCTTGCAAGCTTCCAACTCACAGTTGCCTTATGATTGGGGGCAACGACCGTCGCTTAAGTGGGACGGCCTACCGGGACCTTGACGCGCCGCGCGCCAGACCCCTCCTAATAACGAGATGATGTAAGATGCCTAAACCTCCACGCAACGATAAGGTTTTGTATTGGGACAGCGAGCGACACGAATACGTCCTGCTGCCGGCACCGCTTAAGGCACATTGGGGATTGAAGCGGAAACGAATAGCCCTGGTGCGCGGCAGGGAAAGAGCAGGAATGTGGAAAGATGTCAGAAAAGAAGCCTGATTGGAAGCCTAAGTCACCATCAAGAAAGAAGTGGATGGAAAACGGGAAAGACTAAAACGGAGGCGAATGTAAAATGAAGAATGAGGAAACGTTGCTACCTAGAGCCTGTCCATTGTATCTTGAACTGTGTCCTTACGACCTGAAAAGACTAGGCGAACCAAGACTGGAACAAGGCAGATGCCCAGTGCCAAGCTTGATCACCAAGAACATTGTTGAAGCAGGAGCAAAGGAAGACCCTAAACAAATGGTTTATGTTACTTGCCCCGAAGTTTATCGACAAAACAAAAACGCTATTGACGACCCAACTCAAGGAATAGGAGGCGTTGTGTGTTATCGTCCTTCCGATCTTACAACCGACTTCCGCGATTGCCAATTTTACAGCGAGTGGTTTTGCAAGTACAGGGGCAAGAAACCGAAACCGTACAAAGCACCACCTAAGAAACAAGAGTTGGTTCATAAGAGCAGGTTAGAGAAATGAAGCGTTTTACTGATAAAGACTTCGCGCGCGCCATAGTAGTTTATCGAGAAGTCGCTATGGCAAAGAAGAGAGTCAAACGAACGCCAGGCGAGCTGATTAACAAAACCCTTTTTGAACAGGTCGAAGACGGCAAATATCTAGGCGTTGACCTCTCCGAGTTACAGTTTATCACAGGCAAGGAAGGGCCGCTAACCAAGTGGGAGACTGATGACCTTGACTACCTTCCCCTCCCGCGCCTTCCATGGCGAAGGCTTCACCCACTCTGCATAACGGAAGAAAGTGCGGAACAACTCTACACAGATGTTAGGCGTTTCATCTACGACCACATCGACTTCTCCAAAGACGTTGAATACGACCTCTGCGCTTCATGGGTTCTGCACACTTGGAGATTGGAAAACTGGAACGTCACACCCTACCTGTCCTTCTTTGGCCCACCAGCAAGCGGCAAGACGTGGGCGATGGAAGTGTTAGCGGCGTTGTCGTTTAGGTCGCTGTTAGCCGCTATGTCGCCAGCCTCACTCTACTACGCCACGCAAGAATGGCATCCCACCTGCTTCCTTGACGAGACAGAGATGTATTTGAGAGGGGAAGAGAAGGCCGACATCCTCAACTATCTGAACATGGGCTACCGGCGCGGGCAAGTGGTAATAAGGACAACAGAGGATAAGGACGGCTCACGCTCACCTGTAATGTTTGACGTTTTCGGGCCTAAGTGCCTTGCTGGAACCAAAGAACTATTCGACACCTTGAAGTCTCGCAGCTTCACTTTTACCATGAGCAGGAAGACGCGCGAGATTAAGATGACAATCGATGAGGACGCCATTCTCCAACTTAGAAACAGGTTGTTCTCGTACAGGGTCAGGCAGCTAGCGGCAAACAGAAATCTCATTCTGTCCGCTGACACTTTCCTAAACCAAATCAGAGACGGCAGACTACGAGAGTTGTTTCACCCGCTAATCTCCTGCTGCCCTCAATCTGTTATTCCCCTGCTTGTCGAATATGCCGTACAACTAGACACCGAGAAAGAGCAGGAGGAAGCTCTAAGTTTGGAAGCGAGGGTTTTCAATGCTGTTCTAAAGGCTCGGCAACTCAACGAAGACTTTATTCCGCTAAAGGCCGTTGCTGAAATTGTGAACGAGAACCTCCCACTGAAGGAAGGTTTTAGCAATCGCGCCATAGGCACATACGTTGCAAAACTAGGCTTCAAGAAACAAATCCATAAGAACCGTGCGCACGTTGTCTGGGACGAGAAACTCATCACTCGCCTTGCCAAACGCTATCCAATCGACAAAGCAGATGATAGCCCTCCTGAACCTGAACCGTACGACCATTACGCTCACCCTCCTCAGACGTGAAGACGTGATAGACGTGGTAGCAGGAACCATACCCCCCTTGCAATACGCGAATACGTGATCATCAAGTGAGTGAGTTTTATAAGATTTTTATTTATCTCTTCAAATCATCCTTCTTTTGCTGACAGAACAACGGCACAGCAGCAGGGTATATGGTCTCCTGTTCCCCGTCTTTCACGTCTTCGCGTCTCACTAGCGACCAACAGCGAACTTGCCATGCGGGAGTATCCGAAACGTCGAACCTGCAATCTGCCCGATTTCTACCTGCTTTGACAAGTTGATGATGAGTTCGAAGCGAACTGCCAACATCGAACTTGGAGTATCCAATGGGCGGCTTTCGAACTTCAATCTGCCCAAAACATCCCTGCTTTACTGCCAATCTCCTCAAATCATCCTTGTTATCTGCCCATTTTATCCTTACCGAAGTGTAGGTGTGCTGAACAACAGGAGATGCCCATTTCATCCTTGCATTGGCGTTTGTGGGACGTTTCAGGCAGCAGGATTGAGCGTCGAACTGGGACGAATAATGTAAAATACGCCCAAATCGTCCTTGTTTTCGGAAATCGGGCGTGTCAAGCGACTGTAAAAATCTTGGAAGTCGAACCTCAAAACTCAACCTAACCGCGGTAGGTCGCCGCTGCTTTGTACTTATTGTGCTTTTCCGAAATCCAGTCGAAAAATACACCATCATTTCCCATGCAAGCGTCTAGGCGTCGAACTGTAGCGGAAAGGGTCGAACTGGGGAGATTTCGAAGCGAACTGGGCGAACTAGGAAAGAATCTGGGAGATTGCTTTTTCATTGTTTCCTGCTGTCTCCCATGCCATCATCGGATACTCACCTAAAACTCGTCTATCCTCCCCTGCTTGCAGATTTGACTCTCGAACTGGGGAGATTAAGGTGTTCAGCAGCGAGACATTCACTTTTCCATCAAAATTCCTGCACCTTGCGTTCTTTAAATGGTGTCTCCCCTGCTGAAGGTCGAGATCGCTGTTGAACTGTCAACTGCTAAAGCGTCGCCATGCTAGAACGCCATCGACAGTACACCTATCTATGTGCGCGCACTAGGTGCTTTTCAGGTCACAGGCAGCGAGTTCTCAGACGCGTTTCGTATCAGACTGTTTCTTTGCTTGCCGAAAGACGGAAGTCTATTAATCTCGGAGCAAGTAGGCGAAAGACGTGATAGTCATCTAAATTCTGCTCATGGAAGTTTCTGGTAATGAAGGTGAATTTTATGAAACCGAATACGAGGTCATTATACCTTTCTCTAAAAGCACTATATGTTTGGTCCAGATATTCGGTCTGTGCACGCGAGCCAGGAGTTTGAGCAATCGGTTCAATCTTCTTGGTCTTCTCCTTCACAAGCATCGCAAAGTCAGTAACCATTGTCGAATACCTGCCAAACAAGCGCAACAGTCGAATGAAGACGGGTTTAAATTCGGTTATAGTGTTCTTCTTTTCAAAGAGTTCAAGACTCTTCCGCAATTCTGCATAGTCTTCTTGAACGGTTCTGAAATTCTCACGGAACTGAGTTGTCTCGCGTGGCGTGACATCTATGTGAAAATCATTATGCATGTATGCAATTGAATACATGTAGTTATCTCCCATAAACTGTCCCAATGATTCCACATAGTACCAGAACTCCTTGAGCACATTTTCTGGAACCTCATTCTTCACGGCGGTCTCAGAAACCCGACCCTCCATGTAGTTTATGATGCCTTGCCGTGCTATCTCACTCCAATTCACTTCACCAAAATGCTTCATCTTCTCATCCAGTTCGTCGGTTATGTAAAGTGTAATGTTTCTTGCCATTGCTAATCACTGTAAAGAAAGTAAACCCAAATGGTCTTATAAGTGTTGCTGTGGATTATGTGGGTTCTGCAGCTATTAACAGTGGATAAAAGCAAACATATAATAGGACGATCAACCCACTGCTACTAGGCGCGCACAAATCGGGCTTCAACGGCGACCAGGGTCGTGTTGGCCGCACGGTGTGAGGTCGCTGTTGAGGCAAGCGATTTGTCTGAGAATAGGTCAACGTGTTATTTTAGTTTTTCCTTGCACTCTCACGCCTTTAAATGGCGTCTCCCATGCTGAAGGTCGAGATCGCTGTTGAATTGTCAACAACTCACCGACGTTGCCAACTGCCTGGTTCATCTTCTATTGAGAACGTAAGCGAGATACACCGCAATCAGAGGGCCGAAAACTGTTGAAAACGCTATGAGGGCAGCGTCTGCGTTGATTTCGCCAGAGTAGAGCAAAAAGACAGGGGCGACGAGGCTGACGGCCGAAATGATGCCGACGACTACCACGTGTTTGTGAATATCATGCCTTTTGAGGGTTTCAAATATGGGATACTTAAGACTTGGCTTGTCGGTGAAAAGCAGGGTTCCCCGCTTTTGGAAATCTTCAATGTCACCGTTCATTTGGACTAGTCGGCTCTTGGTCGGCTCGATCAGAAATTGTCCAAACTCCGTGAGCACGAAGAACACCGTGTCCCCCTGCTCCTTCTTGGTCCTATGTTCAAGAGTATAGATCAGGCGGCTCTCAAACGCCTTCCTGAACTTGTTTAGTTCGCCGCCTATTTCTTCCATCACGACCTTCACGTCACCCATCTTCCAATATTCATTCAGGAGCACGTATGTCTCGCGCAGGTATCTGAGACATTGATGCCTCGCTGGCTCCAATCCCTCGTGCACGTACGACGCGAGACTTGTCCACGCATCGTACACTTTCAGAAATATCTTCTCGTCTGAAGAAAGGTAAAGCTCGTAGAACACTGGAACTCCTTTTGACAATATCATGCGCCGCCCCAAAAACGAGATGCCAATAGCCCCGAGGAAAAGAAGAATAGTTACGCTGCCCCCAAGTATGGAATTTTTCGAGACGTAAAACACGAAAAACATGGCTGCCATGCCGCCGAGCACCAATAAGATCCCCAAATTCTGAACCCTTCTACCCGATCTTGATAGGTCGTTGTAAGTTCTTATGCGTGTTTCAAGTACATCCTTGTGGTTTTTGAAATAATCCTCCATGGAACGCTCGGGCATCTGCATGTTTAACCATTGTCGGAAACTGCAGATATAATTCTTTTCCTCATAGCGCTTCACTGGGCTGGGTGCATAGAGAAGCGGTCAAACGATATTTTAACTGAGTAAAATGCCGCATACTGGTTTGGTTTGGCACAAGGGTATTATATAAAGCCATAACATATCCCTAGGGTATAAGTTTGAGATGAATGAAATGAGCAAGAGAAAACCGTCCATACACCTCCAGAACATAGTTGCTTCAGCGACGGTCAATCAGAGGATTAGCTTGAAAACGATTGTTGAAAAGTTTCCGCACGCCGAGTACAGTCCAAAAGTGTTTCCTGGGCTTGTTTTCCGGTTGAAGAAGCCCAAGACGGCTACGTTGATATTTGAAACGGGCAAGATGGTTTGCACGGGGGCGAAGTCGGAGAAGGAAGCGATTCAGGCGGTTAATAAGGTGACGAAGGAGCTGAAAAGCCATGGAATACCAATCACCAACAAACCGGTTATCACCATACAGAACATCGTTGCTTCGGCGGAGTTAAACGGGGAAATAGACTTGGAGAACGTCGTTTACAAGCTCAAGAGAGTGATGTATGAACCTGAACAGTTTCCAGGAGCGGTCTACAGAATGGAGCAACCGAAGGTCGTGTTTCTCATATTCTCAGCGGGAAAGCTGGTGTGCGTGGGCGCTAAGAAAGAACAAGACGTCTATGAAGCGGTTGGCAAGCTTCAGGCATTACTGGAAGAACAAGAGCTCATTTTCTACCCAGAAGAGAAGGCTGCGAGCACTGGGTAGTCCATGTTGAAATTCGAACTCTTGGTTTTGATTGCTTAATCCGCGATTTTTCTGAGGCTCAATTCGTTTATGCGGTTCGTGCGTAATGAACAAAATGTACTTTAGTTTTGTTGTGTTTTAGTGGTTTCGATAGATAGGTTAGGGAATGAGTGGCGTTGAGCGTTAACACTGCCGTTTGCAACGTGTGTAATCGAAGGGAAGCATTTTTCTTCAGATCCTACTCTGGGATGGGTCTCTGCAAGAGGTGTTTTACCCAGTCCATTGAGGAAAAGACGAGGGCAACGATTGCGAAGTATCAGATGTTCAGGTTCGACGACAGGATAGCTGTGGCTGTTTCAGGAGGGAAAGACAGCGTTAGCCTGCTGCACGTTTTGGCGAAGATAGAACTGAGACATCCGAAGGCTCGGCTTGTCGCCGTCACGGTTGACGAAGGAATCATGGGCTACCGAGACGAAGCATTGAAGATAGCCGCAGAAAATTGTGAAAAGCTTGGCGTGGAACATTGCGTGGTTTCTTTCAAAGAACTTTTCGGCTGCACCTTCGACCAGATGGTGAGGCGCTTGAAGGGCAAGGACGATGTGAAGCTTACGCCGTGCGCGTATTGTGGTGTCCTGCGGAGAAAAGCTTTGAACACAGCGGCGAGGAAAATCGGCGCCGACAAGCTTGCAACGGCCCATACTCTCGATGACGAGACGCAGACGATTCTTCTGAACATTCTCCACGGAGACGTCTTGCGAATAGCAAGGGAAAAGCCGGTTACAGACGAAGTGCACCCGAAGCTCGTGCCCAGAATAAAGCCCTTCTGCGAGATTCCTGAGAGAGAAACCGCGCTGTACGCATACGTCAAGGGAATAAGATTCCAGAGCACTCCGTGTCCCTACGCTTCAGAGGCTTTGAGGAACGACGCACGCATGATGCTTAATAGGATGGAAGAAAAGCACCCTGGGATAAAATTCACCATTTTCAAGTCGATAGAGAAGATTAGGCCTGCAATTGAGGAAACCGCAAAGAAGGAAGGGCTGGGCGAGTGCATCGAATGCGGAGAACCGACAACGGATAAGATTTGCAGGACGTGCCAGCTGCTGAAGCTTATGAAGTGATGTGAACCATGGCTTGCACTAAGACGTTTGAAGACCTCTCTCCTTCGCGGCGGCATCGGTTTTCATTTTGCGCAGCATGACCGACGCCTCGTTGGCCGTGCTAGCTGAGGCCAGTTTCTTTGCCTTCTGAAGGAAGATTGTGAAGCCACAGTGCGGGCACGTTCTTGTCTTCTGGTCAGCTTTGGCGAGCAGAAGGCCGCCGCATCTGCTGCAAACAACTATCAGTGTTGGAGCCATTGCCTTCACCTATCGAAAGCCTTTTCCACATCCAACTAGATAACGCTTAGTGCTGAGAGGAATGGGTGCATGAGCAACGATCAAGAAGGCAAACCAAAATCAGCGTCGAGTCTGGTTCAGGCGGCAGTGCACTATTTCAAGAAAGAGGGTTATAAGGTTGAGCAGAACGCTACGACGCTTGAAGGTTTCAGCGGGGTTTCGAGAGGTTTTGATTTGATAGTTCAGAAGGGACGCGTTGAGCAGGGCGTCTGGGTTAGAGATTGGAACAGGACCATAGGAGTCAACGTGATAATAAATATGGACAAGGCCTCTGAGGATGTGGGGCTGTCTGGCCCCATTATAGTGGGTGAAAAATTCAGCGATCACGCAAAATCCTACGCAAACCGAAGAAAAATCACGCTGCTCACAAAAAGACAAATAACCTTAAGCCTAAGGTAAACACGCTAGATCTTTAAGAACTCATCGAGCAGGCCTTCATTCTCCAGTTTGCCCAGCCAATCCACAACGCCCACACAGCACTTGCTGGAATCAGCCATCACTTCCAGCATTGCGCCGACGATTTCTTCTGCACTCTTCCCTGTGACGTCCAATTCGCAGGTTCTTCCTTCCCCTCCCGCGTTCAAGGCGTCCACCAAGCACACATCCAATATTTCAGAGGCCAGGTTCTCCATCATCTTGGGTTCAGAAAAGCCGCACCGTTTCATGAACTCCCGCAGCTCAACAGGATCACGCCTCAACACGAACACGAACGTCACAAGTTTCGGTGGAACAACGCTGACGGCGTAATGCCCATCAATTACAACTTCCTCCTTGTCTGTTTTCTCGACTAGCTCACGAATTCTCTTTCTCATCCTTGATTCGTCGACTATAATCGTATCTCGCCTCTCATCTTTTCCTGAGGTAAGATGATCTCTCAGGGCCAAGTCGGTCAAGTTGATGTACAAAGCGTCAAGCTTGGCTGTAAGCAAACGTGCTACTGAAGTTTTTCCAACGCAAGGCGTTCCAGTTACCAAGATGACGCGTTTAGGCATGGGTAAGCAAACCTTACTGGTTCTAGTTAGGCGCGTGGCAAAATAAGGTTTCCAAAATTCTTATTGCACACCTGTGTGCACTCTATCTTGGGCTGGCGAGTCGGTGTGTGGCTTTCGAGCCTCATATTGGAAGGCTTGAGGAAACTCCGCCCACGCGTAGAATTGCAACGCTCGAAAGGGCGTAAGGTGAGAACCTTGGCTACGGAGCAGAAACGAAACGTCCGCCCGGCAAATGCCTATGACACATGCTAAGTTGTCGAGAATGCCGGGTGTGAAACGGTGAAACGGCCGTCCTGCAAGTGGAAAGGGCAAACAGACGCCGATGAAGAATCTACCTGAAGCGCGGGTAGCCCGATTAGCCGAATGCCACAAAAAACAAAAGGCGGGTTACGGCCAACACACCAGCCCAATTTTACTGCACACCGCCGAAATTCTAAACGTACTAATCCAAATGAAGAACGACAACAAAAGCGACTACACCATAAAATTCACAAACAAAGCACTAACATTCTTGAGCCAACACACCAGCTTAAACGAACCAGAAGCAGTTAAAGCACTAATAGCCAAACTGCAAACCCGAAACGGATACAAACGAAACCTCTGCATAGCCTACAACAAATACTGCAAGCACTACCAAATAGAATGGAAAATGCCCCACTACGAACCCGAAGCCCAAAACATCAAACTACCAACCAAAGAAAGACTGAACATGCTCATAGCAAACGCAAGCCAACCACTCGCACTAAAACTAACTCTCAGCATGGAAACAGGACTCAGACCCGTGGAACTATGCAGATTAAAAGTCAAAGACGTAGACACCGACCACAAAGTAATCAACCCGATAACAGCCAAACACGGAGCACCAAGAACCCTGAAAATATCTAACAACCTAAACGAAAGAATACAAGAACACATACTGAAAAACAACCTCACCGCAAACGACAACCTATTCAAAGGCACATCCGACGACTACGGAAAACACTACCGAGCCATGAGAAACGCACTAGCACAGAAACTCAAAGACCCAAACATACACAGCATAAGACTATACGACTTCCGACACTACTTCTGCACGACAACTCTACACAGAACCAAAGACCCATTCTACACCATGACCCAAATGGGACACAAGAAACTAACAACGACACAGAAGTACATGCATTTACTAGACCTTAATGATGATGAATGGACAGTCAAGACAGCCACCAACATCAAAGAAGCCACAGAATTCCTAGAAGCGGGATTCGAATACATTCAAGAAATAGACGGAATCAGACTATACCGAAAACGCAAATAAAACACAAACAACCCTTCTTTTTTCTATTCAATGTCATGCTTAACCAATATGTCGCGCTCAGCTTCGCTTCGCGCTCCAACCGCGCGCGCTAGGTTCGCCTAAAGTTTTAAATTTTGATGGTTCATAGATTTGTGAATTGGAGGAAACATCATTTTGTCATGGGAAGGTTCAATATTGCTTGAAAAGGGCGAAAAGATAGTGACTTCTTGGCGAGGAAACCGAGAAATGACGCAGAAGGTTGCAGTAAGAGGTCAATATGGACGACAGAGAATAGAGGACGCAAAAGAACGCAAGAATGGTTTTCTTGTACTGACAAATCAAAGGCTGTTGTTTCTAGAAGAGCATGGAGTATTTAGCAAATCATATCACCAAGTGCTTGCAATACCCTTAGGAAAAGTCAGTGGAATATCGATGGGCGGCATGCTCTCTCCTTTTGTCTCAATAGCAGACGATGTCGGAGCGTGCATGTTCCATTTGTGGGGCATTGGAAAAAGTCAATTTGAGCCTTTCCGACAGCAGATTATAGATGAATGCCGAAAAAGAAGGGAAGAAATTGAGACAGAGAAAAAGAAAGAGAGGGTTCAAGTGGTTCTAGATTTTTCAGCACTTAAGGACTACATGGAAAAAGGCGGGCTAATACTTCAAAAAATGAAATGCCCAGAATGTGGAGCACCGTTGACGCTTCCAACTGTGGGAAATCAAACCAAGTGTGATCACTGCGGGAGCATGATCTATGCGCAAGATATTTTCGAGAAAGTAAAATCACTAATTGGGTAAGCTTACAATCCCATGGTAAAGTCAGAGTGATGCGATGTTTAATGAAAAAGGGCGGAAAGACAAGTGCTACGAATGTGGAGGTTCTCTTGAGCTTTTTGAGATTGACATGGAGAATGGAACACGAATAATGAAATGCCAAGTTTGTGCGCTCTATCATTTCTACAAAAAGGATTTTCTAGCCAAATGGAAACTCAGCAAAGTCAGTAAGGAAGTTCACTCTGGTACTGAACAATAAATCGACAGCCCGCGCGTTCACTCGCACGTTCCAGACGATACGTCACAAACAGCCGAGCGCGCGCTAGAAAAAACTCTTTTATAATGAGATACCACTTTAGTCCATGGAAGTTGTCTACCGATGAAGGGTAATCCTCTATTCGGAGCATGGAGGCTGAAATCGCTTGAAACAAAGGCATCTGACGGATCTGTCTCCTATCCGTGGGGGAAAGAAACTCTTGGTTACGTCGTCATCAGCCCAGAAGGCTACTTTTGCGTCGCAATAATGAGCGCTAATCGCAGAAGATTCTCCTCACAAGATATGAAGGGAGGTAGCGCGGAAGAAAGAGCGAACGCTGCAGATTCATACATATCGTACTCCGGACCGTGTGAAATCGAGAAAGACAAGTTTCGAGTAAAGGTAGAAGTCAGCCTGTTCCCAAATTGGGTAGGCGGAATCCAAGAACGCAACTACAAGATCGAGGGAAAAACGCTCTCTGTATCGACTACTCCAACTCTTGTAAACGGAAAAGAACAGGTAGGCTACTTGATTTTCGAACGCGTCTGAAACTGATCGCGCGCGCATGATCAAGCCGAAGTTTTGAAGCCCCAAGATCCAAAAGCTGTAAGCCGAGCCTCTTCTAGACTTCGAAAATTATTAAAGCACTATTACGCATATCATACCTTCTGGGAACATAAATGCCGAAAAAAGAAAAACCGTTAACTAAGAAAGAGCGAGACGAGAA